>Ga0207693_10000073_pt1 | contig 89380 bp, 83 predicted proteins | sample LARL81metaG_FD_184347 | JGI IMG/M metagenome (GOLD analysis project Ga0207693, IMG submission 184347) | Corn, switchgrass and miscanthus rhizosphere microbial communities from Kellogg Biological Station, Michigan, USA - LAR L8-1 metaG... | ecosystem: Host-associated > Plants > Roots >...
CGGTGCCAGCATCCAACGCCCCTCGAATTAAATTTCGCAGTATGATGAGATAACAAAAAGCCGTCAGTGCCTCTGGAGCGGAACAATGCCCAAAACAACCAGCGCCCTTGCCTCGCGCCGCCACATGTTGAAAGCCGCGGGTCTTGTGATCGGCGCGGCGGCCGCATCCCACCTCGGCATCAAACGGGCGAGCGCTGCGTCCTATCCGGAGCGGCCGATCAAAATCATCGTGCCGTTCGCGGCAGCCGGGCCCACCGACATCATGGCGCGCATTCTCGCACAGGGTCTTGGCTCCGCGCTTGGCGGCAACATCATCGTGGAGAACAAGCCCGGCGCCGGCGGCAATATTGGAATCGGATATGCGGCACACGCGGCGGCCGATGGCTATACCCTGCTCCTGGTCTCCACCGCTTATGTCGTCAACCCCAGTCTTTACGCCAGGATTCCTTACGACCCGTACAAGGATTTCGCGCCGATCACCGAACTCGGCTCCACGCCGAATTCGATCATGGTGACGCCCAGGCTCAACATCAACTCCATCGCGGAATTGATCGCGCGCGCCAGGGCTAATCCCGGCGAACTCAATTGGGCGAGCCCGGGCGCCGGTACCACGCCGCACCTCTCCGGCGAGTTTCTGAAAATCGTGGGCGGAATCGAAATGACCCACGTGCCGTTCAACGGCGCGGCGCCCGCCATCCAGGCGCTACTCGCCGGCACCACGCAGGTCGCCGTCTCGGCGTTGCCGCCGGTGCTTCCCTTCGCCCAATCCGGCGAGATCAAGGTGCTTGCCGTCACCAGCGCCAACCGCTGGCCCGGCCTGCCGGACGTGCCCACCATGGTCGAGCTTGGATACAAGGACTTCACCGCCGAAACCGCGCAATTCCTTTTTGCGCCGGCTGCGACCGCGCCCGACATCGTGGAAAAATTGTCGGCCAAATCGATGGAAGTGCTCAAGACGCCATCGGTCGTGGAGCAGTTGCGCGTCAACGGCTACGAGGTCACCGCCGCTGGAAGCCAGGCCTTGCGAAAACGCCTCGAGGTCGAAATACCGAAATGGCGCGACATCATCAGCAAGGCCGGCATCAAGCCGGTGTAACCTCGAACGTCATTGCGAGCGCAAGCGAAGCAATCCATCCGGTCTCAGACGCAATATGGATTGCTTCGTCGGTCCACTGCTCGCAAATGACAGCATTGAAGGCCTGAAACAGGAAAGGACTCAAGCGTTGAAGATCGTCGACCTCAGCCGTGAGCTCTACCACCGCACGCCGAGTTATCCGGGGCATTCCGCCATCATCCACGGCGTCTGGAAGACCCACGAGGAATCTTTCGCCGATAGCGGCAACGTTCACGGACTGGCGTCGATGTATTTTTCGATGCCCGATCATGGCGGTACCCACATCGACGCGCCGTCGCATTTCGACCGCAGAGGTCAGCCAATAGATGAATATCCGCTCGAAAAATGCATCGTGCCGGGCATCTGCGTCGATCTGCGCCATATCGCGCCGCGCGCAGAGATCACTCCGGCCGATCTGGAGACGGCGGTCAAGAAGGCCGGCCTTGCGGTGCCGAAGGGCGGCACTGTCCTGCTCTGCACCGGCCACCACGAACGCACCTTCCCGCGCAAGGAATATGCGACCGAGAATTCCGGCGTCAACGTTGCGGCGACGACGTGGCTCGCCCGACAAGGCGTCGTGCATTTCGGCATCGACTCGATGCGGCCTGGACCCGAAGGCAAAGAGAATTTGCTGGTACACAAGGCCTGCTTCGACCTCGGCATCACCCATATCGAGAGCCTGTGCAATCTTGAATCCCTGCTCGGTGCCGGTCCGTTCACTTTCATCGGCCTGCCGATGAAGTGGCGCGGTGGCACGGCCTCACCGATCCGCGCGGTGGCGGTGTTCGGGATGTGAGTGAGTGATGGCTCCGACGAGCGTAAACTGACCACAAGCCGGTCATGCCCGGCCTTGTGCCGGGCATCCACGTCTTAGCTGCCAACCGAGCAAGACGTGGATGGCCGGGTCAAGCCCGGCCATGACGAAATGTAAAACCAGAATTCTCGAAAGGCACGCCATGAAACGAGTGATGATTCTCAACGGCCCAAACCTCAATCTGCTTGGCGTGCGCGAGCCGCATATCTACGGCACCACGACGCTTGCGCAGATCAGGGAGGCTTGCGAGCGCGAGGCAGCGAAGCTCGCTCTGACGATTTCGTTCCACCAGTCCAATCACGAGGGCGAACTCGTCGACCTGATCCAGTCGGCGCGGCAAAATGCCGACGCTATCATCATCAACCCAGCCGCCTATTCCTTTACCTCGATCGCGATGGTCGACGCCATCAAGGCGTTCGATGGCCCGGTCATCGAGGTGCACGTTTCCAACATCCACGCCCGCGACGAACATCACCGGCACTCGAAGATCTCGCACGCCGCGACCGGCGTCATCTGCGGGCTTGGCCCCCATGGCTATATCGCCGCGATGCGGGCGCTCACCGAGATGCCGACGAAGTCATGATCGAATCCGTCTACGGCGTCACCGGCGATCCTTTGGGCAGGGCGATGCCCTTCGAGGCGGCCACCTGGCGCAGGAGATCGGGGCGGTCGGAAATGATTCCGTCCACGCCCAACTCGATCATGCGCGCCATGTCGGCCGGCTTGTTCACGGTCCAGACCACGACCTGAAGACCCAGCGCATGGGATTCGGAAATCAGCGCCGGAGTGACGTCGCCCAAATAGGGCGACCAGATCGCACCGCCCGCGGCCTTGATCGTGCGCGGAAGCGATTGGCCATGTTCGGCGGGATTGAAGCCTGCGGTCCACGCCGTTGCGCCGTCGAGCGAGACCGTCGGCGCCGACCCCGACTGGACAGTCAGATACACCGTGGGCATGCCGGCGGCGAGCCGTTGCACCAACTGCAGCGTCCGCCAATCGAACGACTGCACCATGACCCGGCTTTCGAATTCTTCCGCGCGCAAGAGGTCAAGCAGCAATTCGACAAAGCGGTCGGGCCCCGGCGATTCCTGCGGATGACCGGGATCGATCTTGGTTTCGATGTTGAGCCGCACCTGGCGGTCGCCGGACTTGCGCACGAGGTCGATGACTTCCTTCAGGGTCGGAATTCTCGTCTGCGGCACGGCGCGCTGGTCGGGAAATTGCGCGGCATATCTGCTGCCGGGCCGAATCTGGCCGACATCGAATTGCTTCACCTCCTCAAGCGTGAGCCGGACAAAGGGCGTGCCTGGCGAAGCGACATATTTGCCATCCGGCCCCTGGGCAAGATCGGGGTTGAGACCGCGTTCATGGGAGACGACGATCACGCCGTCGCGCGTCACGCCGATGTCGAGCTCCAGCGTGTCGACGCCAAGCGAAAGCGCATTGGCAAATGAGGCAAGGGTATTTTCCGGAAGCAGTGCGCGTCCGCCGCGGTGGGCTTCAATGTCGAACGCCATGACGTCACCGCCGATCAGGAGAAAAAATGCCGCGAGCGCGAGGCGATGGACCGAACCCATGAGCGATCCTCCGCCGCGTGATCAGATGATCTCACCTTGCGCCGAACGTCGTCTTTCCGAACAACTCCTTCTGCGTCGACGGCTGCGAACGCCAATATTGCGGCGGCGCGAACACTTGCCCGCCGAGTTCGGCCGCGGCGTGCCACGCCCAGCGCGGGTCGTAGAGCATGGCGCGGGCGAGCGCGACCATGTCGGCCTTGCCGGATGCCACGATCTCTTCGGCCTGCTTCGCCTCGGTGATCAGGCCCACCGCAATGGTGGTGAGGCCGGTTGCTTTCCTGACCGCCTCGGCGAACGGCACCTGATAGCCCGGCGAAAGCGAAATCTTCTGCAACGGCGAGACGCCGGCGGAAGACACGTCAATCCAGTCGACGCCGCGCTTTTTCAGTTCCTGCGCGTATTCGATGGTCTGTTCGAGATCCCAGCCGCCCTCGACCCAATCCGTCGCCGACACCTTGACGCCGACCGGTTTATTGCCGGGAACCACCTCGCGGATCGCGTCGAACACTTCGAGCGGATAGCGCATGCGGTTCTGCAGCGACCCGCCATATTGATCGGTGCGCTTGTTGGCGATCGGCGACAGGAACTGGTGCAAGAGATAGCCGTGCGCGCTGTGCACCTCGATCGCATCGATGCCGAGCCGCATCGCGCGCCTTGCGGTGTCGACAAAGGCCTCGCGCACGCGCTTCAAGCCTTGCGCGTCGAGCGCACGCGGCGGCAATTCGCCCTCCTTGTGCGGCACGTCGGAGGGTCCTTCGGTCTGCCAGCCGCCCTCGGCGAGCGGAATCTGCTGCCCGCCGTGCCAGGGCCGGTGGCTCGATCCCTTGCGGCCGGCATGCGCAATCTGCATTGCCACCGCGATCTTCGAACGCCTGCGCACAGAGGCGAGAATCGGCTTCAGCGCGGCTTCGGTGGCGTCGTCCCAGAGTCCAAGGCATCCCGGCGTGATGCGGCCGATCGGCTCGACATGGGTCGCCTCGATGCAGAACATCGCCGCGCCCGACAGCGCGAGCGAGTTGATATGGGTGAAATGCCAATCATTGGCCTCGCCATCCTCGGCCGAATATTGGCACATCGGCGCCACCATGATGCGGTTCGGCAGCGCAAGCTCACGCAGGCGGATCGGGGAAAACAGGGCGCTCATGGAGGTGTCCTGAAAACGGGTTTGGGCCAGATGAGAGTTCTATACCTTGCCGACTGGCGGAGGTCGAATGCTCGCAAGGGTGAGGCACCCGACAGGATTTCAGGGCTTGATCCCTGCGGCCCTGACCACTTCGAGATTTTCCGCCGTTTCGCGCGCCACGAATGCGTCCATTTCCTGTGGCGTCATCGGCTTTGGCTCGATGCCGAGCCTGCTCAGGCTCTCCTGCATCGAAGGCTCGGCGAGAAGTTTTGCCCCCGCAGCATGAAATTTTTCGACGACATCGCGCGGCGTTTTCGCCGGCATGAACACGCCGAGCCAGAACACGCTTTCGGCGTTCTTCAGACCGGCCTCGGCCGGCGTTGGCACATCCGGCAGCTCGGCAACCCGTTTGGGCGTTGACACCACGAGCGCATGCGCGCGCCCCTCCCTGATCAGGGGAAGCGCGGTCGCAAGCGGGCAGAAATAGAAATCGACGCGGCCGCCGAGAATATCGGCGACCACTTCGGCGCCGCCGCGATAGGGAACATGGGTTGTTTCTATTCCTGCGGCGAGGCGGAATTTCTCCGCACTGATATGTGTCGCACTTCCAATGCCGACCGAGCCGAATACAATCGATCCGGGCTTTGCCCTGGCATCAGTGATGAAATCCTGCACGGTTTTCCACGGCCTCGTCACCGGCACGATCATCACATTGGCGCTGACACCGATCATCAGCGCCGAAGCAAGGTCTTTGGTGACATCAAAGTTCAGCTTGGGATAGATCGCAGGCGAGATCGCAAGTGCCGAGGACTGGGCGAGAACGCTGTATCCATCCGGCTCCGCCTTCACGACCGCCGCGGTACCGAGTGTGCCGCCGGCGCCGGGGCGATTTTCCACGACAATGGCCTGGCCGAGTTCGGCCGAAAGACGGTCGAACACCACGCGCGGCACGACGTCGGCGGCACTTCCTGCGCCGAACGGGATGGTCGCCTTGATCAGCCGCGACGGCCAGTTTTCCGCCCAAGCAGCCGCTGCCGCGAAAAACAACCCCAAAATAATCGTCCATCGCATCGCATGCCGCATCAACCGCTCCGCTTCACTCCGCCACGTGGCGCCGCAGAGCTGCTGGCAAGAGCCGCCCTTTCTGACAAATGTCGCGCCTTTGAACGATAAAATTACAAAACAGACTCACTCCACGAGCGGCACCAGGTTGCGCTTGATCGGCGATGGCCGAAATCCCTGCTGTCGTCGATTGAGAAGATCACGGCGGCAGAGAGCCGCCTGTTCAGCCGGAATCGGTCATCTCATTTGGTCAGGAGTGCAGTCGCCGCGGTGTGCCGTTTCTGGCAGGCGGCGGCACGCCATGCGTCTCGGTGAACAATTCGGCGAGCTTTTCGGTGATGGCGCCGCCGAGCTCTTCGGCATCCACGATGGTAACGGCACGACGATAGTAGCGGGTGACGTCGTGACCGATGCCGATGGCGATCAGCTCGACGGGCGAACGGGTTTCGATCTCCTCGATGACATGGCGCAGATGCCGCTCGAGGTAGTTGCCGGGATTGACCGACAGCGTCGAATCATCGACTGGCGCGCCGTCCGAGATCATCATCAGGATCTTGCGCTGCTCCTGGCGGCCGAGCAGCCGCTTGTGCGCCCAGTCCAGCGCCTCGCCGTCGATATTTTCCTTCAACAGGCCCTCGCGCATCATCAGGCCCAGATTCTTGCGCGACCGCCGCCACGGCGCGTCGGCCGATTTGTAGATGATGTGGCGGAGGTCGTTGAGCCGGCCGGGATTGGGCGGCTTGCCGGCGGCAAGCCAGGCCTCGCGCGACTGTCCGCCCTTCCAGGCGCGGGTCGTAAAGCCGAGAATCTCCACCTTGACGCCGCAACGTTCCAGCGTGCGCGCCAGGATGTCCGCGCAGGTCGCGGCCACCGTAATCGGGCGTCCGCGCATCGAACCCGAATTGTCAAGCAGCAACGTCACCACGGTGTCGCGGAAGGTCGCTTCCTTTTCGTGCATGAAGGAGAGCGGATGATAGGGGTCGGTCACCACCCGCGACAGGCGGGCGGGATCGAGAATGCCCTCCTCGAGATCGAATTCCCAGGCGCGGTTCTGCTGCGCCATCAAACGGCGCTGCAGGCGGTTGGCGAGGCGCGCGACAATGCCCTGCAGATGCGCCAATTGCTTGTCGAGGTAGCTGCGCAGTCGCTCCAGCTCATCATGGTCGCACAGGTCTTCCGCGGCGACCACTTCGTCGAATTTCGGCGCGAAGGCATGATATTCGGGCCCGCGCGGTTCATTGGCGCCGCGCGCATTCGGCCGCGTCGCTTCGCCCGGTGTTTCGTCGTCGCCGAGTTCGCCGTCATCGAAGGTATCGCTGGTGGAAGCCTGCGCGCTTTCCATCGCGCTTTCCGACATCTCGTCGGCCGTCGCCTCGGCCTGATCGGCGCTCATTTCCTGCGCGGCATCGGAATCGGGCGAGCCTTCCGCGCCGGACTGGTCGTTTTCACCGTCGCGATTATCGTCCTGGTCCTCATCTTCGTCGGCATCGGCGTTGCGGTCGTCGCCGAGGTCGAGCGCCGACAACAAGTCGTGAACCGCGTCGCCGAATTTCGCCTGATCCTCGGCCACGCGGTCGAGCCGGTCGAGTCGCGCGCCGATCTTGTCTTCCAGGATCGGCCGCCACAGATCGACCATCTTGCGCGCTGCCGCCGGCGGCGAAAGTCCGGTCAGCCGCTCGCGCACCAGCATGGCCAGGGCGTCGGACAGTGGCGCGTCGGCCCGATCAGTGATCTCATCGAACTTGCCGCGATGGAAATGGTCGTCGAGCATCGCGGTGAGATTCTTCGCAACACCCGACATTCGCCGCGAGCCGAGCGCTTCGACGCGTGCCTGCTCGACGGCCTCGAACACGCCCCGCGCCTGCGGATTTCCCGGCATCAGCTTGCGATGCACCTTCGGATCGTGACAGGCGAGCTTGAGCGCGATCGAATCGGCGTGTCCGCGCACGATGGCGGCATCGCGCCGGTTCATCTTGCGTGCCGGCTCCGGCAGCCGCGCCTTGCCAGGCGCCAGACCCGGCCGCTCGGCCGCGAACGTCACTTCAAGCTCCGGCTTTTTCGCGATCGCCCGCAGGCAAGCGGTCACTGCGCGCTTGAACGGCTCGGTCGGCGCTTCCTTCGGCCCGGTGCGGAATTTGGAATTGGTGGTCATCGCCGTCCTTTGAACGCCCGTCCCTTACAACGCCTTGGTGAACCAGTGACGCGTCACGCCGTCGGGATAGCCGTCGATCGTTCCGAACGCCTTGTAGCCCAGCGCGCGGTAGAAATCCGGCGCCTGGACGCTCATCGTGTCGACATAAGATCGTACTGCGCCGAAACGCCGGGCTTCGTCCTCGATCTTCCTGATCAAGGCGGTGCCGTGACCCTTGCCGCGGTACCGCTCCTCGATCCAGAACAGCTGGATGAACAACACGGTCATCCAGACTTCGCCGACGATTCCGCCGACGATCTTGCCTTTTTCCCGAAGCGAAACCGCGAAGCGGCGATATTTTTGCTTCGCCATCCTCTGTTCGTTGTAGCGGATAAGCCCGCCGAGCACCGCGCGCTTGGTCTCGCCAATCGTGCGCTCGACGGCAATCGCCGGCATGGATCAGCTCAGAGCCACGTTGACCGCAGATTCCGCAAGCTCCGCGTTGAAGCAGCGCTGATAGAATTCAGCCACCAGCGGCCGCTCCAGCTCGTCGCACTTGTTGAGGAAGGTGACGCGGAACGCAAAACCGATGTCGCCGAAAATCTCGGCATTCTCGGCCCAGGTGATGACGGTGCGCGGGCTCATGACGGTCGACAAGTCGCCGTTGGCGAAGGCGTTGCGGGTGAGATCGGCGAGCCGCACCATCTTGTTGACGATGTCGCGGCCTTCCTGGGTGCGGTAGTGGCGGGCTTTCGCCAGCACGATCTCCACTTCTTCGTCATGGGCCAGATAGTTGAGCGTGGTGACGATCGACCAGCGGTCCATCTGGCCCTGATTGATCTGCTGGGTGCCGTGATAGAGGCCGGATGTATCGCCAAGACCGACCGTGTTGGCGGTCGAGAACAGCCGGAAGGCCGGATGCGGCTTGATCACCTTGTTCTGGTCGAGCAGCGTCAGCCGGCCCGAAACCTCGAGCACGCGCTGGATCACGAACATCACGTCGGGACGACCGGCATCATACTCGTCGAACACGAGCGCGACATTGTGCTGGAGCGCCCATGGCAAGATGCCGTCACGGAATTCGGTGACCTGCTTGCCGTCCTTGATGACGATGGAATCCTTGCCGACCAGATCGATCCTGCTGATATGGCTGTCGAGGTTGACGCGCACGCATGGCCAGTTGAGCCGCGCCGCCACCTGCTCGATGTGGGTCGACTTGCCGGTGCCGTGATAGCCGGTGACCATGACGCGCCGGTTCTTGGCAAAACCTGCGAGGATGGCGAGCGTCGTAGCGCGGTCGAAACGGTAATCGGCGTCGACGTCAGGCACGTGCGGATCGACTTCAGAGTAGGCCGGCACCTCAAGATCGCTGTCGATGCCGAAAACCTGTCGCACCGACACTTTCATATCGGGCAAACCGGCAACTTCCTCAATTTTGGTCAGGGCGGCGGTCGTCATCAATCCTCCGAGGTCCCGGGCGCGCCGGAAACCAGATCTGCGGTATGGCTGCGGATGGGTGCTTTACGGAACCTATCAGAGAGCGCGGATTGGCAGAAGCCCGCCATCAAATCAAAGTTCCGTTGAATATTCATTGAGATAAGTATGGGACCCGGTTTTTGGAAGGCTGCTCTGCGAATCGGGCCTGTTTTTCCCGCCGGCCCCGCCGCGACCACCTTTTTCGGGCACTTTCCATCCCGACCACGAGTTGTGTTAGGTCGTCCGTCGGACCGGAAACCGTTGCAGCAAATACAGGAATTCCGTGCATTCATTCATGGATCAATTGATTGCGCTGCTCTCGTCGCACGCATGGCTTGCCTATCTCACCCTGTTTCTGGCGGCGCTCCTGGAGGCGGTTCCGGTCGTCGGCTCGGTCATTCCAGGCTCGACGATCATCTTTGCGCTGAGCGCGCTGGTGCCAGGGGGCGAGCTGCGGCTGGAATGGGTGCTGGCGGCGGCGATTGCGGGCGCGTTGCTCGGCGATGGATCGGCCTTTTGGATCGGACACCGTTCCCAGAGCGAGATCCTCAGCTCCTGGCCGCTCTCCACCTACCCGCGCGTGATCGCCAAGAGCGAGGCCTTTTTCCGCCGATGGGGCACGCTCGCGGTGTTTCTCGCGCGCTTTGTCCCGCCGGTGCGGGCCTTCGTGCCGATCACGGCGGGAGCGCTCGGGATGAGCCCGCCGCTGTTCTACGCCGTCAATATTCCGGCGATCCTGCTGTGGGCGCCGGCGCATGTTTTGCCCGGAGTGCTCGCGGTATCGGCGCTGCATCGATATGCAGGGGCACCTCACAGCGGGCACGCCAGGCATTACTGGATACTGGCGGTGGTCGCTGGCGCCTTGATCGCCGCATTGGTGACCTGGGCGATGCGCCGCAGGAGGGGAGGCGAACCAGTAAAACCGGTTGCGTAGCCGGGCTCAGGCGTTCACGCCCGGACGACGGTCTTCAGGTAGTTATATGCCTTGATGATCTCGATCAGGCGATCCTCGGTCGAGCGATCGCCGCCATTGGCATCGGGATGATGCTGCTTCACCAGCGCCTTGTATTTGGCTTTCACGGTCTCCAGCGTCGCGTCAGAGCCCAATCCCATCACCTGCAGCGCCTTGCGCTCGGCGTTGAAGACCCTCCTTGTTTCGGTCTTGGTCCCGGCGCCCGCTCCAGGCCCCGGCCGCCAGCGGCCGCGGCCATTGAGCTCGCTGAACATGCTGAACGGATCGAAGGCGCCTTCGAGATCGGCCTCGGCACTGCCCTTGCCGCGCCGGGCGCTGGTATTGGCGCCCATCTTCCAGGTCGGCCGGTGTCCGGTGAGCGCGTCCTTTTGGTAACGAGCGACGGCTTCCGGATTCATGCCCTGAAAGAAATTGTAGGAATGATTGTACTCGCGCACGTGGTCGAGACAGAAATGCCAATATTCCCTGTCGTTGGCCCGGCCCTTGGGCGCACGATGCGGCCCCTTGTTCTTGCAGTCAGGCCATTGGCACATCACGCTGGCCTCACGCGCCTGCGCCTGTTGCCTCGCGCTCGGCTTGTTCGGCTTGATGCGAATGGAATCAAAGAATTTGGATGAATCAATCGGCATGGCTGACTTTGACTACGCAATGCGAAAAGCTTCAAGTCTTGACATTGCGAAACCTCATTCTTGATGCGCCATTGACGAAAGCCGGTCTGCTGCGTATTGCCGCAGCCATGAGCACCAGAGAGGCTATCACAGACAAGTTGCGCGAAGCTTTCTCGCCGGAGAGCCTCGACGTCGTGGACGAATCGCATCTTCACGAAGGCCACGCCGGCCACAGGCCCGGCGGCGAGACGCATTTCAGGGTGTATATCGTATCCCCCGCCTTCAAGGGGAAGAGCCGAATCGAGCGTCACCGCATGATAAATTCAGCACTGGCGGCGGAACTCGCCGGCTCCGTGCATGCGCTGGCGATCACGGCACAGGCGCCGGGGGAGCCGGGCTAAGCGGCCGCCTCGCGTTTGGCGAGGCTTCGGGCCAACCAGAGCCTAAAAGGACTTACCGGCGCGCCTCGGCTTCTTTTCCGAGACCTCGGTTTCGCGCGGCACGGCAACGATCCGCAGCGCAGTGATGCGGTTGCGTTCACGCCGCAATACACGGAAACGGAAGCCATGGAACGTGAAGCTCTGACCGCGTTCCGGGATCGAGCGCGCCTCGTGGATTACAAGGCCGGCGACCGTGGTGGCTTCCTTGTCGGGAAGGTGCCAGTCCATGGCGCGGTTGAGATCGCGGATCGGCACCGATCCGTCGACCACCACCGATCCGTCGGGCTGGGCGCGGACGCCCGCCACCACCACGTCGTGCTCGTCGGAGATGTCGCCGACGATCTCCTCCAGAATGTCTTCCAGCGTCACCATGCCCTCGACTTCGCCGTATTCGTCGACCACCAGCGCGAAGTGGGTCTTGCGGCGGCGAAACGCCTTGAGCTGTTCGGAGACTGGCCGCATCTCGGGGACGAACCACGGCGGCAGCATGATGGTCGTGACATCGATCTTCGAGGTATCGCCTTCGGAGGCACGAATCGCGCGCAACAAGTCCTTGGCATGCAGCACGCCGACGATGTTCTCGGGTTTTTCGCGCCACAGCGGAATCCTGGTGTATTCGGTGGCCAGCACCTCGCGCACCAGTTCTTCCGCGGGCAGGTCGGCGTTGATCATCACCATTTCGGTGCGATGGACCATCACGTCCGAAACCTGGAGTTCACGGAGATCCAGAAGGCCGCCGAACATGTCGCGGTCCAGTTTTTCCACCTTGCCTTCGTGGTGAAGCAGATCGACTGCACCCCTGAGGCGTTCGGTTGGCGACAGGATCGGCTGATTGTGTCCGATATTGATGCCGCCGAGCCTCATCAACGCGCGGACGATCACCTCGACCACCGTGAGCAACGGGCCCAACACATACACCATGATTCTCATCGGCCGCGCGATCAGGAGCGCCACGCGGTCCGGAGCATTGAAGGCGATGGTCTTGGGCAGCACCTCGGCGAAGATCACGACCAGCACCGTCATCACCGCGGTGGCGTAGAGCACGCCGACTTCGCCAAACCATGATAAAAAAATGCCGGTTGCGAGCGCCGAGGCAGCGATATTGGCGATGTTGTTGCCGAGCAGGAGCGCGCCGATCAGGCGCTCGCGCATCGCCGACAGGCCGGAGACGATGGCGGCGTCGCGATTGCCCTGTTTCGACAGCCGCAGCATGCTGGCGCGCGAAGAGGCGGTCAGTGCGGTCTCGCTCGCTGCGAAAAACGCGGAGACGAGAAGGCAGACAACGACGATAGAGAACGTAACCCAATCTTCCATGGCGCGAAGTTCACTTCATCCGTCTTGGAGGCAAACGACGCCTCACCCGGCTGGCGCTCGGCGTTCCAGCCTCCGTTTAAGAAAATCCCGGACGACCGACGGTTCGACGTTCGGAGCGATCACGGCGCTTCCGACCGCCTTGAACAGGATGAAGGTGAGCCGCCCGCGTTTGACCTTCTTGTCCTGAGCCATCAGCGCCATCAGCGCGTCGGCGTCGGCCAGACCTTCCTGGGCAAATCCGGCGATATCCTGCAGATGGGTCGGCAGGCCGACCGCGGCAAGATGGTTGCTGATGCGCGCCGCCTCCGTCTCGGCGATCATCCCGAGATGCGCGGAGAGCTCCGCCGCCAGCACCATGCCGATGGAAACGCCTTCACCATGAAACAGCCGATCGGAAAAGCCGGTCGCGGCTTCCAGCGCGTGGCCGAAAGTGTGGCCGAGATTGAGCAACGCCCGCTCGCCGGCCTCGCGCTCGTCACGCACCACGATCGCGGCTTTGGCCCGGCATGAAGTCGCGATGGCGTGCTCGCGCGCGGCACCCCCGGCGAAAATATCGGCGTGATTGGCCTCGAGCCAGGTGAAAAAGGCTTCATCGCCAAGCAATCCGTATTTTACGACCTCGGCATAGCCGGCACGGAACTGACGCTGCGGCAAAGTGTCGAGCACCGCGGTATCGGCAAGCACCAACACCGGCTGATGAAACGCGCCGATCAGGTTCTTGCCTTGGGGCGAATTGATTCCCGTCTTGCCGCCGACGGACGAGTCGACCTGCGCCAACAGGGTGGTTGGCACCTGCACGTAATCCACGCCGCGCCGCAGGATCGCTGCGGAAAAACCCGCAAGGTCGCCGACGACGCCGCCACCGAGCGCGATCACCAGATCGTTGCGTTCGATCCTTGCTGCGATCAGCGCTTCGCTGACCTGCTGAAGGCCAGCATAACTCTTGGAGCCCTCGCCCTCTTCGACCGTGAAATGCGAGGTGGCAATGCCGGCGGCTGCAAGCGACGCTTGGGTCTTCTCAAGCCAATGATCTGCGACGTTGCGGTCGGTGACGATCGCGGCCCGCGCGCCGGGCCGTAATGCGGCGACACGCTCACCCAGCGACTGCAGCACGTCGCGGCCGATGACGATGTCGTAGGCACGATCGCCAAGTGCAACGTCGACGATGATCGGATCGGAATGTTTCAGCGGCGCGGTCATCATCTTACGCTATCCCGTCGTGGGCCGGCTGATGCCACCACACAACAGGCCATGCAAGGCCTGGACGCATTCGTCAACGATCTTCTCGTGCGGCACGTCACGCGACCAGACCGTCAGGTCGGCCAACTGGTAGACCGGCTCGCGCGCGCTGATCAGACGACCGACCGTGGCTTCCGGATCGGCGGTCTGCAGCAGCGGCCGATCGGAGCGGCGCTTCACCCTGCGCATGATGGTGTCGATGTCGGCCTTCAGCCAGATCGACACCGCCTTGTCGCGGATGCGGTCGCGGGTCTCCTTGCGCATGAAAGCGCCGCCGCCAGTCGCCAGCACGGCGGGACCGCTGTCGAGCAGCCGCGCGATCACCCTCGCCTCGCCATCCCTGAAATCGGGCTCGCCGCGCGATTCGAAAATGTCCGGGATCGACATGCCGGCCGCCGCCTCTATTTCCGTGTCAGCGTCGAGAAATGGCAGCCCGAACCGCGCCGACAGGCGCCGTCCAATGGTGGATTTGCCGGCCCCCATCATCCCCACCAGTACAACCGAACGGCCGCCCAGGGCCGCCTTGATTTCGGCATCCTGGATCATGGTGGGGCTGGCCGGCGAGATTGTTTCGGGCATTTCATCGCTCAAGGCCGCGGCGAAGGCGGCGTTCCTTGCGACCATACTACCGCCACCGATAACGTTGCTAGTACGCGGATGTGACCCTTGCAACGGAATGGCTAACATGGTGGTAGTCAGATCGGGCCGATTCCCGGTGATTCGAATGGTTAACTCACCGCCCGAGTTCTTCTCCCCATGCCCAGCCTGTTCCGCTTTTTGATGGCGGTCGCGGTGATCGCTGGCGTCGTTTACGGCGTGATTTTCGCGCTGGCGAATTTCGTCAGCCCGAAACCGCGGGAAATGACTGTCACCATTCCCTCGGACAGGTTCCTCAAGAAATAGTGCGATAGGCTTCGGCAAGAATTCGGCGATAGGATTGCTCGATGCGCGCCAAGCCCTCCGACGCCACACTCGTCAACCTCTTCCTCGACATGCTCGCGGCGGAACAGGGAGCGGGCGCCAATACGCTCGATGCCTATCGGCGTGACCTCATCGACCTCTCCGAATTCCTCGCATCTAACGGCCAAGATTTTATCGGTGCCGAGACGGAAGCGCTGCGGAACTACCTTTCCGACCTCGATACCCGCGGCTTCAAATCGTCGAGCGTGGCGCGCCGGCTGTCGGCAATGCGGCATCTGTTTCGATTCCTGCTGAACGAGCGAATTCGCGGCGACGATCCGGCCGCGATCCTGTCCGGGCCCAAGCGAGGCCGCGGCCTGCCCAAAGTGTTGTCGATCGCCGATGTCGATCGCCTGCTTTCACGCGCCAAAGCGTTGGCCGAGGCCGCGGAATCCTCGCCGCGGCGGCGGCTTCGCACATTGCGGCTCCATTGCCTGCTCGAGGTGCTCTATGCGACGGGCTTGCGGGTTTCGGAATTGGTGACGCTACCGCTGTCGGCGTCCCGCCGCGAGGCTCGCATGATCGTGGTGCGCGGCAAGGGAAACAAGGAAAGGCTGGTGCCGCTGAACGAGGCTTCGCGCCGTGCGATGGCCGAATATCTCGCGGCGATGGCAGCGCTGAAGCAAACAAAAAACAGCAACGCCGCAAGCTCGAAATGGCTGTTTCCATCCTTTGGCGAGAGCGGACATCTGACACGGCAGCATTTCGCGCGCGACCTGAAGGAACTGGCGGCCTCCGCGGGCCTCGCACCGCGCCTGGTCAGCCCGCATGTGCTGCGTCATGCGTTTGCGAGCCACCTCCTGCACAACGGTGCCGATTTGCGTATCGTGCAGACCTTGCTCGGCCACACCGATATCTCGACGACGCAGATCTATACCCACGTGGTCGAGGAGCGTCTGAAAAGTCTGGTGCGCGACTTGCATCCGCTGGCGGAGAAGTAGCGGCCGACCGGTTTAAGCCGACACCGCCGCAACGTTGCGTGGACAGCCACCTTGACTTCGGCGCCTTCTCCCCCGAAAGAGCCATTTCCCGCACCTCCCCCCTTGATCGAGAATCGGCCGGAACGGGGGCCCCCGAGCGTCGGAATGCGCATTAAATCATTGAAGATGCGTGCTTTCTTCGCAAACCGGAGGCCGCTTCGCCCGTAAGCGCCTTATTCTCTATATTGACCTGATGCCGGACCACATGCGCAGTTACCTGGATTTCGAAAAGTCAGTCGCCGAGCTCGATTCCAAGGTCGACGAATTGCGCGTACTGGCCGCGTCCGGTAGCGACATCGGCGAGGAAATCGCGCGGATCGAGGAAAAGGCGGCGCAGGCGCTCGCCGATCTCTACGCCAATCTGACGCCGTGGCAAAAAACGCTAGTCGCGCGCCACCCGCAGCGGCCGCATTTCATCGATTTCATCGATGGGCTGATCACCGAATTCACGCCGCTGGCGGGCGACCGCAAGTTCGGCGAGGACGCAGCCCTGATCGGCGGGTTCGGCCGCTTCCGCGGCGAGAGCATTTGCGTGATGGGCCAGGAAAAGGGCGCCTCCACCGACTCCCGAATCAAGCACAATTTCGGCATGGCCCGCCCGGAAGGCTATCGCAAGGCGGTCCGGCTGATGGAGATGGCGGAACGATTCGGTATTCCCGTTCTGTCGATCGTCGATTCCGCGGGCGCCTATCCCGGCATCGGCGCAGAGGAGCGCGGCCAGGCCGAGGCCATCGCGCGCTCGACCGACGCCTGCCTGTTGCTCGGCGTGCCCAATGTCGCGATCATCACCGGCGAGGGGATGTCCGGCGGTGCCATCGCAATCACGACCGCCAACCGGGTTTTGATGTTCGAGCACGCAATCTACAGCGTGATCTCGCCGGAAGCCGCCTCCTCGATCCTGTGGCGCGACGGAACCAAGGCGCAGGAAGCTGCGACCAGCATGAAGATCACCGCCCAGGACATGTTGCGTTTCGGCGTGATCGACCGCATCCTCAAGGAGCCGGTCGGAGGCGCGCACCGCGATGCCGCCGCCATGATCGCCATGACGGGCGAGGCCATCGCCCAGACTCTAAGTGACCTGAGCCACCTCGACGCCGACGCGATTCGCAAGCACCGGCGGCAGAAATTTCTAGAGATCGGCCGGAAGCTGGGGTGATTTTGTCCGGTTAGCCCCAACTTTTCCGGAATCCGGCCAATTTGGCCGCAATTAAGCCCCCACCAGCCCTTTAATCTCTGTTCACCATGGCCGCGAGAGCAACGGCCGCCTCGGCTTGCGAGCAGGGGTGCTTTAAGGATAAGATTTTATTCAATGGCTTCAGGGCGTGGACGCTAGTTTGGGGTGCGGAAACTGCCCGTTGGGTGTGGAGCTTTGCATTGATTCATCGCTCGCTGGTTCGCGCGCTCATCGCATCTGTCGCGCTTGCGGCCGGTGCTTTGCTTGCCGGCTGCAACAGCGACGAGATTTCGCTCGCCAGTAACGCCAAGGCCAACCAGCCCGTCCCGCCGAAACTTATCGCCGAGATGGTGGCCAAGGATATGGACCTGCAGTCGCCGATCCTGATTCGGCTGTTCAAGCAGGAGGCCGAGCTCGAGGTCTGGAAACAGGACCGCTCAGGCCGTTTCGCACTACTGAAGACCTATCCGATTTGCCGCTGGTCGGGCGACCTCGGACCCAAGGTCCGTGAGGGCGATCGGCAGGCGCCCGAGGGTTTCTACGCGATCACGCCAGCGCAGATGAATCCACAATCGGCCTATTATCTTTCGTTCAACACCGGATACCCCAACGCCTATGACCGATCGCTCGGACATAGCGGCTCGGAGCTGATGGTGCATGGCGACTGCTCGTCGCGCGGCTGCTACGCGATGACCGACGAACAGATCGCGGAAATCTATGCACTGGGGCGCGAATCCTTCTTCGGCGGCCAGAAGTCATTTCAGTTTCAGGCCTATCCATTCCGGATGACGGCGCTGAATATGGCCAGGCACCGCAACAATCCGAACATGCCGTTCTGGAAGATGATCAAGGAAGGCTATGATCATTTCGAAGTGACACGGCAGGAACCGAAGGTGGATTTCTGCGAGAAGAAATACGTCTTTGACGCCATGAAGCCGGCGGACGCCAAGCGCGATCCGGTGTTCGAGGCTTCGGCAAAATGCCCCGCCTACATCGTCCCGGAAGAACTGGCACAGGCGGTGCGCGAAAAGCAGGAAGCCGATCAAGCCGAATTCGTCAAAATGGTCGAGAAGGGAACGCCGGTGGCGCGACTGAATTCCGGTGTCGACGGCGGGATGCACAAGGTGTTCGCCGCCAAGCTGCCCAACGGCAATACCGGCTTGTCGGAGGGTGGCCAGGGGCTGGCGTTGCTCACGCTGTCAAAGCCGCCGGGCACGATACCGCCGACCGTCAATCCGCCGCGCGGGCCGGTCACTTCGCCGGATGAGCCGCTGGCGGCGTCGCTGGCACCCTCGACTTCAGCCGTGCGCGTCGCTGCCGCTTCACCACCCGACAACCAGCCTCAATCCACACAATCCGAAGGCTTCTTCTCCAGCCTCGCCCAGAAAATGGGCTTTGGCAGCGCGGCAGCCGACACAACCGCGAGCGCCGCGCAGCCGGCATCAGCCAAGCCCAAGGTCACCGACGCCAAGCCGCGCAGCGAAGCTTCCAAGACCTCGGCTGCCAAGGCCGATACCAAGCAGGCCTCCGCGCACCCGACCTCGAAGCCGACGGCGACGGAGACCGCGGCCGCGGCACCCGCTCCCGCGCCATCCCAGGGCAATCTCGTTGCCGGAGCACAGCCGGTTCTCTCGACGAATTCGTTCGAGAGCCGCTACTCGGCGATGAAGTAATCCAATATCGGCGTCGTTTCGACCATGGCCGGGCCACGGCTGCTTTCGTCGCGAACGCACGACGCAATTGAGAGCCGCCCGACACGGGATAACGCTCGCTTCGCACGCTTGCTATGACTGTTCATGCGATCGGCTCGCCTCCGACCTGTCGATGCAGTAGTCTTTGGTCCTGACCGATAGACCGGCCATCCGACCTCGATGGCAGAAAAAAGCGGGAGAGCGTCCATGGCTGAACCGGAATCGGCCGCCTTGCATCGCCGTCGATTTCTCGCAGGGATGGTCGTCGCCGGCGGCACAACCATCGCCAGCCCGCCAAACCTCCAGGCGGAGCTAGCGGAAAAGCCGACCGGCATCGCGTTGCCTCCCGGTGCCGCCGCGAAGGCGAACGAGCGCGAACGCCCGCCGGAAGCCGAACGGTTGACGACGGAAAAGACCGGTTCCGATTTCATGGTCGACGTCTGCAAGTCGCTTGATCTGGACTATGTCGCCGCATGCCCGGGTTCTACCTTCCGCGCACTGCAGGAAAGCTTCATCAACTACGGGCAGAACAAGCGCCCGGAGTGGCTGACCTGCCTGCACGAAGAAGTGTCGGTCGGCATGGCGCACGGCTATGCCAAGGTCGCCGGCAAGCCGATGGCGGCGATCGTGCACGGAACGGTTGGCACACAACACGCGGCGATGGCCATCTACAATGCCTACTGCGACCGCGTTCCTGTGATGATCTTCACGGGCAATGCCGGCGCGCTCAATGAGCGTCGGCCCGGCGTCGAGTGGTTTCACAGCGTGCAGGACGCCGCGGCCACCGTGCGCGATTTCGTCAAGTGGGACGATTATCCGATGTCGCTGCAGCATTTTGCCGAGTCGACGGTGCGCGGCTATGCACTCGCCTGTGCGCAGCCGCCAGGACCGGCATTCATTGTCGCCGACACCAAGCTGCAGGAAGATCCGCTTGATGAAGGCGGGCAAAGCAGGCTCAGGATTCCGCGTCTGGTGAGACCATCGCAAACCGCAGGCGAGGCGAACGCCGTGCGCGAGGCCGCCAGAATGCTGGTGTCGGCCGAAGCCCCCGTGATCATCGCCGATCGCTACGCGCGCTCGCAAGCCGCGATGGACGATCTCGTCAGGCTCGCCGAACTTCTGCAGGCGCCGGTGATCGACAACCGGTCGCGCATGAACATGCCGAACACGCATTATCTCTGTCAGTCGGAGCGCTCAGGCAGTCTGCTCGCCCAGGCCGACTGCATCCTGTCGCTCGAACCGGTCGACCTCTTCGGCCAGCTCAATGCCATGCGCGACCAGTTGGAGCGTACCGAAATCTTGCGGACCAAGAAGGGCGTCAAGGTCATCAGCATCTCGACCCGGGATTTGCTGGTCCATTCCAACTACCAGGATTTCCAGCGCTATGTCGGCGCCGATCTCAGCATCACTGCGGATGCGCAAACCACCCTGCCGTTCCTGATCGAAGCAGTGCAGCGCCAAGCAAGCTCCGGCGGCAAAGATTCCATCGCGATACGCGGCGAGAAATTGCGCGACGCCTACAACGGCTTTGCCGAACGCGCGCGTGCGGAAGCCGCGCTGGCCTGGGACGCAACCCCGATCTCAACCGCGCGCTTGTACATGGAACTCTGGGAGTTGATCAGGAACGAGGATTGGGCGCTGGTCTCCGACGGCGACTTCTCTTCCCGATGGCCACATCGGCTGTGGCCCTTGGAAAAGCACTATCGTTTCATCGGCGGCCCAGGCGGTTACGGGGTCGGTTATCAGCCGGTCGCCGCGCTGGGGGCGGCGCTCGCGCACCGCGACGCCGGCGGGCGCGTGGTCGTCAGCATCACCGGCGACGGCGAATTCAACATGGCCCCGCACACGCTGTGGACCGCAGCGCATCACGGCATTCCATACCTGACCATCATCCAGAATAATCGCGCCTATCATCAGGAAGTCATGCACGTGCAACGGATGGCGAACCGGCACAATCGGGGCGTGCGCAATGCCCATATCGGCACCACGATCGACAATCCGGACATCGATTACGTCAAGATCGCGCAGGGCTACGGCGCGGTCGGCATCGGCCCGATCAGCGATCCGAACGATCTGTCGCAAGCTTTCCGCAAGGGCATCGCCGCGGTGAAGGCCGGCCAGCCCGCGTTGATCGACGTCGTCACACAACCGCGTTGAGGAAGAACCCGTTGAAGCCGATGATGCTCGCAGTTGCAGCTCTCGCCTTGACTGCGGGGCCGGCATCCGCCCAACAGGCTTCACCGGTCGGCAATGTGGCGAACGGCGAGCGGCTCTATGTTCAGGTCGGTTGTTATCAGTGTCACGGCCTTGCGGGTCAGGGCGCGCTCATGACCGGCCCGCGCGTCTCGCGAACGGCATTTTCATATCTGGGCTTTCTGGCCCGGCTTCGTCATCCCGTCAACCAGATGCCGCCATACGAAGCGGCGGTTCTCTCCGATCAGGACGCAGCCGACCTCTACGCTTATCTGCAGCAGATGCCGGTGCCTCGCGACCCGGGAAGCATTCCTCTGCTGAAGCCAGCGCGCTGATCAGCGATTTTCGAGACTAACGGTGCACCACCATGATGGCGAAGCGCGAAAGCGACGAAGCAATCCAGAATCTCTTCGTGACCCGCCAGGATTGCCTCACTATCGCTCGCAATGACGCCTTGTCCGCCGACGATCAGCGGGGAAGGCGTGGCGCGCCGTTCACTCAGGCATACTTGCCGTGGCAGTGTTTGAACTTCTTGCCCGAGCCGCAGGGGCAATCCTCGTTGCGGCCGACCTTGCCCCAGCTCGCCGGATTCTTCGGATCGCGGTCGGCGGTGGCCGCGGGCACCAGCGAGACGTTGGCGAAGGCCATCTCGTCCTCGCCGGTGTTGGGATCGAACTTGTGCGCCTCCATCGCCGGCAACACCGGCTGCTGGGATTCCGGCGGAACGATTTCGACGCGCATCAATTGCGCCGTCACCGCCTCGCGCAGATGCGCGATCATCGCCTCGAACAGGCTGAACGCTTCCGACTTGTACTCCTGCAACGGATCGCGCTGACCGTACCCGCGCAAACCGATAACCTGGCGCAAATGGTCGAGCATTACCAGATGCTCGCGCCAGAGATGGTCCAGCGTCTGCAGCAGGATGGTTTTTTCGACGTAACGCATCACGTCGGGACCCCACTGCGCCACCTTGGCCGCCATGTGCTCGTCGACGCGTTTCTCGATGCGCGTCAATAGCTCCTCATCGGCGATGCCCTCTTCCTTGGCCCACTCGTCGACCGGCAGGTCAATGTCGAGCACGCGCTTCAACTCGTCCTTCAGGCCGGCCGTATCCCATTGCTCGGCATAGGCGTGTTCGGGCACGTGCTTGGCGACCACGTCCTCGACGAAGGCGTGGCGCATGTCGGTGACCGTTTCGGCGACGCTTTCGTCCTTCATCAGATCGACGCGCTGATCGAAGATCACCTTGCGCTGATCGTTCTGCACGTTGTCGAACTTCAACAGGTTCTTGCGGATGTCGAAGTTGCGCGCCTCGACCTTTTGCTGCGCCTTTTCCAGCGCCTTGTTGATCCAGGGATGGATGATGGCCTCGCCATCCTTGAGGCCGAGTCGCGTCAGCATGCTGTCGAGCCGGTCGGAGCCGAAGATCCGCATCAGATCGTCTTCCAGCGACAGGAAGAATTTCGAGCGGCCGGGATCGCCCTGGCGGCCGGACCGGCCGCGCAGCTGGTTGTCGATGCGCCGCGACTCATGGCGTTCGGAGCCGACGATGTAGAGGCCGCCCGGCTTGGTCACGGTTTTCGCCGGTTTCGCGCCCTTGGCCGGCTCGACCTCGATCGTCTCTTCGGCTTTCAGCACGATGTCGCGGAAGCGTTCGACGTCGGCCTTGATCTGCTCGATCTTCGCCGTCCGCTCGGCCTCGTCCGCCAGACCTGCGGTCTCATGCTGGATGCGCATTTCGAGCGAACCACCGAGCTTGATGTCGGTACCGCGGCCGGCCATGTTGGTCGCGATCGTGATCGCGCCGGGCACGCCCGCCTGCGCCACAATATAGGCTTCCTGTTCGTGGAAGCGCGCGTTCAGGACCGCAAACAGCTTGGCCGGTTTGCCGGCCCGTGCGGCGGCATAGAGCTTTTCCAGGGCGTTCGGATTGCCGAAATCGATCTGCCTGTAGCCGTTCTTCTTGAGGTATTCGGCGAGCACCTCGGATTTTTCGATCGAGGCGGTGCCGACCAGCACCGGCTGCAGCCGCGTATTGGCGCGTTCCACCTCGGACAGGATCGCGGCGTATTTCTCTTTCTGGGTACGATATACCTCGTCGTCTTCGTCGAGACGGGCCACCGGAAGATTGGTCGGGATTTCCACGACCTCGAGCTTGTAGATGTCGAACAGTTCGTCGGCTTCCGTCGCCGCGGTGCCGGTCATGCCGGCCAGTTTTTCGTACATCCGGAAATAGTTCTGGAAGGTGATCGAGGCCAGCGTCTGGTTTTCCGGCTGCACCGGCTGATGTTCCTTGGCTTCCAGCGCCTGGTGCAGGCCTTCCGAATAGCGCCGGCCCGGCATCATGCGCCCCGTAAACTCGTCGATGATGATGACCTCACCGTCGCGAACGATGTAGTCCTTGTCGCGGGTGAACAGCGAGTGGGCGCGCAGCGCCTGGTTGATGTGGTGAACGACCGAGACGTTCTCCACATCATAAAGCGAATCACCCTTGAGCAGCCCCGCGTCGCGCAGCAGCGTCTCGATCTTTTCCATGCCGGCTTCGGTCAGCGTCACCGTGCGCTGCTTCTCGTCGACGTCATAGTCGGTCTTGTCGAGCCTGGGAAAGAAGGTGTCGATGGTGTTGTAGAAGTCCGAACGGTCATCGAGCGGTCCGGAGATGATCAGCGGCGTGCGCGCCTCGTCGATCAGGATCGAGTCGACTTCGTCGACAATGGCGTAGAAGTGACCGCGCTGGACCATGTCCTCGAGGCGGTACTTCATGTTGTCGCGCAGATAATCGAAGCCGTATTCGTTGTTGGTGCCGTAGGTAATATCGCACGAATAGGCCGCCTTGCGCTCGGCATCGTCAAGGCCGTGGACGATGACGCCGGTGGTCAACCCGAGGAAACTGTAGATCTGCCCCATCCACGCCGAGTCGCGCCGGGCGAGATAGTCATTGACGGTGACGACGTGGACGCCCTTGCCGGCGAGAGCATTGAGGTAAACCGCCAGTGTTGCGACCAGCGTCTTGCCTTCGCCGGTCTTCATCTCGGCGATGTCGCCTTCGTGCAGCACCATGCCGCCGACCAGCTGCACGTCGAAATGCCGCTGTTCTAGCGTGCGCTTGGCCGCCTCACGCACGGTGGCGAAGGCGGGAACCAGGATGTCATCAAGCGTCTTGCCGTCGGCGAGTTGCTGGCGGAATTCGTCGGTGCGCGCCCTCAGCGCTTCGTCCGAGAGCGCCTCCAGTTCCCCCTCCAGCGCGTTGATGGCATTGACGCGGCCCTGATATCCCTTGATCCGCCGGTCGTTTGCGGAACCGAAAAACTTGCGGGCGAGCGCGCCGATCATGCCAAATTCCTGTTCTTCCCGGTCGGCAGAACTGCCGTGAGGTTGCCAATCAATCAACTCATCGTGACGCGGTAGGCGAGCCCCTGGCCGGGGATTTTCCGTCGAATGAGTGGGAAATCAGCAATCCAAGCTTCAAGGGCCAAAAACGCTTCCAAAAAACGCGCTATCGCCATTGACTTAGGTTCGGCAGAGATATGGCTGGGCTTCAGCCTTGTCAACGGCAGGCAGACCTTGCGATTTCCAGCTCGAACGGGCGGCCGAGGCACGCCCATACCGGGTCTCAATCCTGCGCTCTGCGTTGCAGAAAACAAACATTTTGACCCAGGCCGGATCGCATCCAAAATCCGTGTCCGGCCAGGCCGGATCACGTCCAAACTCCGTGTCCGCGAACGTCAAAAATGGTTCGCAAAGGCTTGAAAGGGCGCCCGCGCCCCTCAAGGATTTCATGATTTTGACAGACTTTTCGCGTTGCCAACGCCGCTTGATTGGGCGAGTGTCGCGCGGCATCCGAATAGCCCCTGCCCCAAACAAGCCAATTGGCTTTGAAGATAAGGATTATCCATGACCGCCTCGTCATCCCCCGCGAAATTTGGCACGCGCGCTCGCCTCGCCACCACCGCTGCGGCTGGTCTTGCGATGGTTCTGCTCGCCGGCCTGCCGCTGCGGGCGGAAGAAAGCAATCCGGTGCTCGCCAAGGTGAACGGTTCTGAAATCCGTCAAAGCGATGTCACGCTGGCCGAGGAGGAACTCGGGCCGAGCCTTGCGCAGATGGATCCGGCGACCAAGAAGGAAAACGTGCTCGCCTTTTTGATCGACATGAAGATTGTCGCCAAGGCAGCGGAAGCCAAGAAGATCGAAGATCGCGACGACTTCAAGGCTCGTCTGGCATTCGCCCGCAACCGCCTCCTGATGGACAATTTGCTGGCGGCCGAGGGCAAGGCCGCGACGACGCAAGAAGCCATGAAGAAGGTCTATGACGAGGCCGCCAAACAGATCGAGGGCGAACAGGAAGTTCACGCCCGGCATATCCTGGTCGAGAACGAGGACGAGGCCAAGGCGATTGCGGCCGAGCTGAAGAAGGGCGCCGATTTCGCCGAACTCGCCAAGAAGAAGTCCAAGGACCCCGGCGCCTCCGACGGCGGCGATCTCGGTTTCTTCACCAAGGACCAGATGGTGCCGGAATTTTCCGCCGTCGCCTTCTCGCTCGAGCCCGGCAAGATCTCTGATCCCGTGAAGTCCCAGTTCGGCTGGCACATCATCAAGGTCGAGGAGAAGCGCAACCGCAAGGCGCCGGACTTCGATCAGGTCAAGAGCCAGATCGAGACCTATGTAGCGCGCAGGGCGCAGGCCGAATACGTGGCGAAGCTGCGGGAAACCGCCAAGGTCGAGCGCATGGATCAGCCGGCGGCAGCGAAGACCGAGGCCAAGCCAGCCGATTCCAAAATGGCGCCTGCGAAGAAGTAATCGACTTCTCGATCCAACTTGAGTATTCGACGTCATGGCCGGGCTCGTCCCGGCCATCCACGTCTTTAGCAGGCCCTGACGAGAGCATTGAGACGTGGATGCCCGGCACATAGGCGAGCGAAAGCGACGCCGTTCTTCGAACGGCTATGGCCGGGCATGACGATTTCTTTTGTCGATAAGGCGCTCGCCCATGTCATCCGCCGTCTCCCCGAACGCCCCGACCAATGTCCCCGAGATGCCCGCGATTTCGGGCGTCAAGCTTGCAACGGCCTCAGCCGGCATCCGCTACAAGGACCGCACCGACGTCCTGCTTGCGATCCTGGACAAGGGGACGGCTGTCGCGGGCGTCTTCACCCAATCGAAATGCCCCTCGGCGCCGGTGGAGTGGTGCCGCGCCAAACTCGGATCGTCCAAAGCGGCGGTGGCGCGCGCGCTGGTGGTCAATTCCGGCAACGCCAACGCCTTCACCGGCAAGACCGGACGCCAGGCGACCGCGATGACGGCCGCGATCGCAGCCAAGGCGGTCGGATGCCGCCCAAACGAAGTGTTTCTTGCTTCCACCGGCGTGATCGGCGAGCCGCTCGACGCGACCAAATTCGATGGCGTGCTGGCCGCTCTCGCGACGAAGGTCGCGCCCGACGAGTGGATGAGCGCGGCGCGTGCCATCATGACCACCGACACCTTTCCCAAAGTGGCCACCGCCACCGTCAGGCTCGGCAAGGCCAGGGTCACCATCAACGGCATGGCCAAGGGCGCCGGCATGATCGCACCCAACATGGCGACCATGCTGGCGTTCGTGTTCACCGACGCCCCGATCGCATCAGGCGCCTTGCAATCGCTCTTGAAGGCTGGCGTGGAAGACACCTTCAATGCCGTCACCATCGATGGCGACACCTCGACCTCGGACACATTGCTTGCCTTTGCGACCGGCACCGCCCTGGCCGACGGCGCGCCAAAAATCAGCCGCGCCAGCGACCCGCGCCTGAAGGCCTTTACAACGGCCTTCCAATCCGTGCTGGCCGACCTCGCCGAACAGGTCGCGCGTGACGGCGAAGGCGCCCGCAAGCTCGTCGAGATCATTGTCGAGGGCGCCGTGTCGAAGGCCTCGGCGCGCAAAATCGCCATGTCGGTCGCCAATTCGCCGCTGGTGAAGACCGCAATCGCCGGCGAGGATGCCAACTGGGGCCGCGTCGTGATGGCGGTCGGCAAGGCCGGCGAGCCAGCCGATCGCGACCGGCTCTCGATCTCGTTCAACGGCATTCGCGTAGCAAGCCGCGGCGCGCGCGATCCGTCCTATGACGAGGCCGAGGTTTCCGCGGCGATGAAACGGCCAAAGATCCAGATCAGGATCACGCTTGGGCTCGGCAAAGGCCGCGACCGAGTGCTCACCTGCGATCTCACCAAGGAATATGTCACGATCAATGGCGATTACCGGTCGTGATCTTTCGCGACCAGTCACCGCCTGCACAAGGTGGCCGTGACAAACAAGTGGGTTGACCGCTTGGCCGGCTGCTTCGAAGCGAAACTGGATGCAGGCGCCGGTGCCTCGAATCAATCGAGGCCGAGGAAACTATTCATTAACCGATTTGGTGCCGCCATTATTCAATTACAATAACCCGAACTTAATTTCTCAACTTTAGAGCGATCATTGTCACAGGTTGTGGTGTGTCGCTCATGATTACCGTTTTGCGTTTGCTCGACCGTTTCCGCAGCCACCAGCGCGGGCCTCTGCCGGGGCCAACGGCGACGAAGATCGAGCTCCGCGCCTGGTTGTGTCGCTTCAACGGAAATCGCAAGGCGAACGTCGCCGTCATGTTTGCGCTCCTGTTGGTTCCGACCATATTTCTGCTGGGCATGGCGCTGGATTATACGCATGCGCAGCATATGAAGGTCGACCTCGACGCCGCCACCGATGCTGCCGCCGTCTCCGCGGTCACCTCGGCGATGATGCAGCAGAGCCCACAGGTGGCTCAGACCACCGCGCGGCAGGTTTTCGGCATAACCGCGAACACTCTGGTGAACAACAAAAACCTGGGGGGACAGCCAAATTTGACGGTCACGGTCAATTGCAGCAACCCCGACCCCACCACAGGCTACTGTACCTATCCCGCCTGCCCCGGCGCGAACTCAGTCAATGCTGACCCGGTCAACTCAAACAACCAGGTCGTCCGCAACGTCCAGGTTTGCTACACGGCGGCCGCAAACAATAACTTCCCGGGCGTGCTCCACCAGGCGAGCTGGCTGGTCAGTGGCCAGTCAGCGACACGCAACCAGGGCGCACCCAATATCAATTTCTATCTCTTGCTGGACGACTCGCCTTCGATGGCCATCGGCGCGACCTCGAGCGACATCAACACGCTGATCGCCAACACGCAAAAGCAGGTCGACGGAAGCGGGTTCAAAGGCTGCGGATTCGCATGCCACGAAACTAATCCTGCCGCGGACAATCTGGGAAATCCAGGCGGGGTTGATAACTACCAGCTTGCCCGCAATCTTGGCCTCACGCTCCGCATCGACCGGGTGACGACAGCAGTCCAATCCCTGATGGATACCGCCTTCCAGATATCGAACACCAACAGAAATACCTATGGGGTTGCAATCTATACGTACGATTATCAGTTGAATAGCAGTTCGCCGATCTTCGCGCCTTCCGGAAAACCTGGGGTGGTGCGAACTCCCGTGACGCCCGCCTCGACAACCAGCTACACGGTGCAGACCATCCAGAGTGCGGCCTCCAGCATTCAGGTTCTGCCCGTGTACAAAAACAACTGGTTAACATCGTCGAACAATAATAGCGACGCCGACACCAGCATCGCGGGCGCGTTGAACAGTCTCAACAACATCATGCCGAATCCGGGGAACGGCACCAATGTCGCTAACGATACACCGCAGGAAGTGATCTTCCTCGTTACCGATGGCGTTGAGGACGTGAACATTTCGACCGACCCGTACACGAGTTCCTGCAACAAGACTAAAAGTGGTAGTTATCGCTGCCAGCAGCCGCTCGATCCCACGATCTGCACCACCATCAAGAACAAGAAAATCCGCATCGCGGTGCTCTACACCGAATATGACGACTCGGCGCTCCATAGCACCAATAGCTGGTACGATTCATGGATTCACCCGTTCAACGGCACGTCCAACGCGGTCGAGCTAAACCTGCAATCCTGCGCCTCGCCGGGATTGTACACAAAGGTTCAGACCAACGGCGACATCACGGGCGCACTCCAGGCTCTGTTCCTCAAGGTCGCCTCCGACCCCCGCCTGACTCAATAGAGAAAGCAGTCATGACTGCCACGCACGCCGTGCCCATAACCAAACGCCGCCGCTGGCGCGCGCTCCTTGCCGACCGGCAGGGCGCAACCGCGGTCGAGTTCGCGCTGGTCGCCGGACCGTTCATCTTTTTGCTGGTCGCGATCATCCAGACCTTCCTGACTTTCTTTGCCCAGCAGCTCCTGGAAACTGCGGTGAACCAATCGAGCCGGATAATCCTGACAGGGCAGGCGCAGGCCCAAAACATGACCCAGACCCAGTTTGCCAGCGTGGTCTGCTCCAACCTTCCGATCTTGTTCAACTGCAACAAGCTGATGATCGACGTCGAAGTTGCCGGCTCATGGACTTCGGCGAACGCGGGCGCGCCAACCCTGACCTTCGACAACAATGGAAACGTGACGAACGCCTGGCAATTCAGCCCTGGCAATCCCGGCGACATCGTTGTTGTGCGGGTGATGTATTTATGGCCGGTTTTGATGGGTTCAGGCGGCAATCGCCTGATAATGGCGTCCGCAGCTTTCCAGAACGAGGCCTATATCAACTCATGAGCCGGAGGCTTCATCGCGTGCGGAATTTATGGGCCGACATTCGCGCCGTGGCCGCGACGGAATTCGCCATCGTACTCCCCTTCATGCTGTTGCTCTGGGTGGGTGGCTTTGAACTCGGGAACGGGCTGGCGATCAGCGTCAAGGTCAGCGAGACCGCCCACACGGTCGCGGACCTGGTGTCACGAAACCAGTGCGTCACCGCCTCAACGCTGAACACCATGCTTAACGCGTCATCGGCGACGATCGCTCCATATGCCGCCGGCAATGCGTCGATAACGGTGTCGGAAGTATCCACGGACGCCAATGGCAACGCGACCGTGACCTGGAGCAAGGCGCTCAACGGAACCCCGCGGGCAGTAAATCAGCCGATGACTTTGCCTGCGGCCCTCGGCACTCCCTCGCCCCCGAACGTATCGTTGATACTTGGCGAGGTCACGTACCAATATACGCCCAACCTTGGCTTTACGATCAGCGGGACCGTCCCGATCAGCGACAGCTATTACCTGTTTCCGCGAGTTTCCTCCTCCGTGCAGAATCCGTGCAGCTGAAACATCGCCGGCCGAGGCGGTAGAAGCGCAGGGCGATTGCGGCTAATGACGGCCGTATGACTGAAATCAAACTTACGCTCGTGGTCGCCTGCGCGCTGATTGATGCCGACAAGCGCGTGCTGATCGCACAGCGGCCGAAAGGCAAGGCGATGGCGGGCCTATGGGAATTTCCCGGCGGCAAGGTCGAGCGCGGCGAGCGGCCGGAGACCACGCTGATCCGCGAACTGCGTGAGGAAATCGGCATCACGGTCAGCGAGGCCTGCCTTGCGCCGCTCACTTTTGCGAGCCACGCTTATCACGACTTTCACCTCTTGATGCCGCTCTATATTTGCCGGCGCTGGGAGGGCGACGTGATCGCGCGCGAAGGCCAGAAGCTCGCTTGGGTTCGCGCCAACAAATTGCGCGACTACAAGATGCCGCCGGCGGATCTTCCGCTGATCCCGCATCTGATCGATTTGCTGCTGTGAGAGGCCAAATTGGTTCAGGTTTCACGCCGCTTCACCGCCTCCGCCAAACTGGCCTTCGCCGAGCCCGGCCTGAGCGGCTTCTGCTGGCTTTCATGCGGCGCCCAGGCCGACAGCCAGACCACATCGAAAGTGGCACGGATGCGCCCGTCGGCGTCGGCAAAGCGCTCGGCGTAGATTTGCGCCATCCGCAGCATCGTCGAACGGCGCGTGGGATTCCGCCGCCGCTCGATCAGGACGTTGGTTGCCCCCATGCGACGCAAGTCCGCCATCAACGCGAACGCACTGTCATAACGCACGACGATCCGATCGACGTCGGTGACCGGCAACGCAAGGCCAGCGCGCTGCAACAGCGCGCCGAGATCGCGCAGATCGGCAAAAGGCGAAACGCGCGGCGACACGCCGCCCTCGAGTTCGGTTTCCGCCGCGGCGAAGGCTTGCCGCAGCTCGGTCAGCGTATCGCCGCCGATCGTCGCCGCCAGCAACAGCCCGTCGGGCCTCAAGGCGCGCCGAACCTGCGCCAGCACGCCCGGAAGATCGTTGACGAATTGAAGGGCGAGTGCCGAGACGATCAGGTCGAGCGATTCGGGGGCGAAGGGAAGCCTTTCCGTCTGCGAGGCCTGCACGCCGATGCGGGTCACGGACCGGAATCTTTCGCGTAGCAGGTTCGAGACGGCCTCGCCGGGCGTCCAGAGGTCGGCAGCATCAGAAAACGCGCGCAGCACCGCATCGAGCCGCTCCGCCATGTCCTGCGCGACGCGATCGAGCAGGAAGCTTGCCGGTCCCAACCCTATGGCGCGGCATTGCCGCGCACCGAGCAGCGGGCGGTCGAAAAGAATCGGGGTGGCGGGAGGGTTCGGGGCCATGCCGGTTGGTACGCCGGTCGCCCAAGGCTGACAATCTGCCCCTTTTTCGACCTAAATAGAGTCTAAAAAGATACTTTTCAGTACACCCGTTAAGGGCTAGCTTTTTGCATGGCCACAGAAAAAGCCGAAACCGACCGCGTTCCCATCACGTTGGCGCTCTCGACCATCGCCTATCTCGAAAAGTTGGTCAGACAGGGCACCCACGGCACCAGCGTACCCGGTGTTGCCAGGACCTTGATCGAGGAAGGCATTCGGCTCGCCATCAAGGACGGGCTTTTGTCCATTCGCGACAATGGCAAGACGCCCTGAGGCGTCTTCGGGAGCGGGGCGGTTCGGCGATTGAAAGGCCCATCGGGAGCCGGAGTGATGGCTCATAGCTTTGGGGGACCTTCATATGCGCGAACCCACCTGGACGCCCGAACGCGTCGAACTCCTGAAAGGCCACTTTGCCGCCGGCCTGTCCTGCAGCGAAATCGCCAATGAAATCGGGGTGAGCCGCAATGCCGTGATCGGCAAACTCAGCCGTCTCAACCTGACGCGCGAAAAGAAGGTCAAGAGACGCCACCCCGGGCCAAGGGAAGACGCACACGGAAAGCGCGCGCGATCGGTGCCACGGATGCAATATCAAATGCTGCGGAATTTGTACGCCGATGCGCCGCCCGCAGCCGAGGAGATCATAGAAAGCGAACACCGCTGCTCATTGCTTGAATTGAGCAAGGAAAAATGCCGCTGGCCGATCAGCACGCCGGGGGCGGCGGATTTTTCGTTTTGCGGCAACATGCCGCTTGAGGGCATGCCCTATTGCGCGGGTCACACGCGGCTCGCCTATCGGCCGGCGTCTACCCAACGTTTCGCGCGAGGTTGAGGTACTCATACGCCGTCTCCGTTCGGGAAGTCCGGCCTCTCGATCATGGACGCAGGGGCCAGACCATCTGCAAGACGACCATCCTGGATCATGATGCGATCAAATGGAATCGCATCATGATTCCATCTCTTTGTTTGAGCATGATCTTTTCGGAAAACCGGTTTCCACTTTGCGCTGACGCGGCCCTTCGGGTCCGGATCATGCTCTAAATCGATAGCACGGACCAACGTACCAATACGTGGGTAGCCTGCCAGAACCAGGTCTCTCCGTCATGGGCCGCCTGCAGGCTGAAAAAACGCTTGTTCCAATAGGGATCGTGGATGAAGCGAATGTTTTCAATCTTGAAATTGCTTTGCTGCTTTTTCCATTCCTTCGCCCAGGCCAAATGTGCTTCGTCGAGTTGCTGACGCAGTTTGGAAACTTCAACTGAATACGGATAGGGAAACAGAATCCTGAGCATCGCGATCCAGCTTCCGGGTCAGCCAATACAGATTGCGACATCCGCGCATTGCAACCACAACACAACGATCATATGGTATTGTCGGACTCTGTCTGCAATGCAGCCGATTGCCCACGATTGGGCCGACATGCACGACGTTAGCCTTCGATCATGGACGCCGAGGCTTCTTCATCACGTTCGCTGTCCACTCCCTTCCGACGCGCGCTGACGGCGTGCCGCGGGGCGTGGTCGCACGCGGCAAAGCTGGCGCTCGACATTGCCCTGCCGACACTCTGCGTGTCTTGCCGCGAGCCGGTCGACGGTGAAGGCGTTTGCGCCGAATGCTGGGCCAGATTGTCGTTCATCGCCCCACCCTATTGCCCCCGGCTCGGCATTCCCTTTGTTTACGATCCCGGGCCTGACATGCTTTCGATGGAAGCGATCGCCAATCCGCCGGCCTATGCGCGGGCTCGCGCCGCGGTACGCTACGACGACGTGGCGCGGACGTTGGTACATGCGCTGAAATACCAGGACCGGACTGATCTTGCGCCGGCGATGGGCCGATGGATGGCGCGGGCCGGGAGCGAACTTCTCCATGATGCCGACGTACTGATCCCTGTGCCGCTGCACTGGCGACGCGCGTGGCGTCGCCGCTACAATCAATCCGGCGCGTTGGCGCGCGTCATCGAGCGGCAAACTGGAGTAAAGCTCGCAGGCGAAGCGCTCCAGCGAATCCGTCCGACCCAGCAGCAGATCGGCCTGTCGCGGCCACAGCGGGCGAGCAACGTGCAGGGTGCCTTCAAGGTCGCAGCCGCCGGCCAGGCCCTGATCGCCGGCCGCCGGGTTGTCCTGATCGACGACGTGCTAACCTCGGGCGCCACCGTGGACGCCTGTGCGCGAGCCCTTTTGCGCGCCAAGGCTGCTGCGGTGGATGTGCTGGTGTTTGCCCGGGTTGTGGACGGCCACAAAGCTCCCATATAATCGGCGACCCGATAAGAGACGCGCGAAATGACCACCGCAGCTGTTGAAATCTATACCCGCCCGGGCTGCGGCTATTGCAGCGCTGCCAAATCGCTCCTGACACGCAAGAAGGCCGCATTCACCGAGCTTGACCTAGCCAAGGACCCGACGCTCCGTCAGAAAATGTGGGACCGCGTCGGCGTGGGCGCGACCTTTCCGCAGATATTCATCGGCGAAACCCATGTCGGCGGTTGCGACGAACTCTATGCGCTGGACCGCGCGGGCCAACTTGACGCGCTGTTGGGCAGCGAAAAGGCCAATTCATGAGTGCCGACCGCAGTTTTACCGCCGCCATGGTGCAAATGCGCACCGGACTTCTGCCTGGGCCGAGTCTCGAACAGGGGATGGGCCTGATCCGGCAGGCGGCTGCGCAGGGCGCCGAATATGTGCTCACCCCCGAGGTGAGCAACATGATGCAGCTTAACCGAAAGGCATTGTTCGAGCATCTGGCGAGCGAACAGGACGATCTTTCCCTCAAGGCCTATCGCGCGCTCGCAGCCGAACTGAAAATCCATCTTCATATCGGCTCACTCGCGCTGCGCGCCTCGCCCGAACGCGCCGTCAATCGCTCGTTCCTGATCGGGCCGGACGGTCTGGTGATTGCGAGCTACGACAAGATTCACATGTTCGACATCGAACTCCCCGGCGGCGAGACCTATCGTGAATCCGCCAATTACCAGCCCGGCGAGACTGCCGTGCTCGCAGATCTGCCGTGGGGCCGTCTTGGGCTCACGATCTGCTACGACGTTCGCTTTCCGGCACTCTACCGCGCGCTCGCCGAAGCCGGCGCTTCGTTCCTCACGGTGCCTTCGGCTTTCACAAGAAAGACCGGGGAAGCGCATTGGCACACGCTACTGCGCGCCCGCGCCATCGAAAACGGCTGCTTCGTTTTCGCTGCGGCCCAGGGCGGGCTGCACGAGAACAAGCGCGAGACCTACGGTCATTCGCTCATTATCGCTCCCTGGGGCGAGATACTGGCCGACGGCGGCACCGAGCCCGGCGTGTTCATGGCCAGGATCGATCCATCGCTGGTGGACAGCGCGCGGAAAGCCGTGCCCTCGCTGCAGCATGGCCGACGCTTCAGCGTTGCCGACCCCAAATCCGGGCCCGAGTATTTGCACGTGGTGCGGTCGATTTGACATTCGCTTCAGTGGTGCCGCACATGATTATAGCGAATGTCAGATCTGAAACCGCACCAGAAAGTCATATTTTCTGGTGTTGCTTTGGCTCTGACATTCGTAAAAGGGCTCGCAGCAACGCGATACGAATGTCAGAAGCAGGAACACCAGTGCGGGGATCAGCATGATTCACTACCACCTGCGCTGCGAGCGGGGTCACGCGTTCGAAAGCTGGTTCCAGAGCTCTTCCGCCTACGAAGACCAGGAAAAACGCAAGCTGGTCAACTGTCCGGTTTGCGGCTCGACGGAAGTGGAACGCGCCATCATGGCCCCGCAGATTGTTAGCGGAAGCGGCCGCGAAACCGCGGTGCCAGCGCCCACGGCACCGGCGGAACCGTCACCATCCACACCATCCACGCAATTGATGATGGCCCAGGAGCACGAGCTGCGCGCCAAGCTCAAGGAGTTGCGCGATCATATCGTCAAGAACGCCGACAATGTCGGCGACAGGTTTCCCACTGAAGCCCGCAAGATGCATTACGGCGACATCGAGCATCGCCCGATCTACGGCGAGGCCTCGCCAGAGGAGGCCCGCAACCTTATCGACGAAGGCGTCGAAGTCACCCCGCTGCCGGTACTTCCGGACGACAGGAATTGACGCTCAGCGGAACGACGCCACTCGTCGAGAGCGACGTCGGGATTCTCTCATGTGCAAATGCACATCAGAGTTCGCTCGTTTCGCTCGCATTTCCGGAATGACGGCAGAGGATATCTGATGAGCCCGGACACATTCCAATCCTGGCAGTTCTGGGCGGTGCTCTCGGCGGTGTTCGCCGCGCTCACCGCGATATTCGCGAAAGTCGGCGTCGCCGATATCAATTCCGACCTCGCCACATTCATACGCACCGTGGTCGTGTTGATCAGCTTCGCGCTGATATTATTCGCAACTGGCCAATTCGCCAATCCCGGACCGATCTCCGCAAAAAGCTGGATTTTTCTGGTGCTGTCCGGGCTCGGCACCGGCGCTTCCTGGCTATGTTATTTCCGTGCGCTAAAACTCGGGCCCGCCACGCTGGTGGCGCCAATCGACAAATTGAGCGTCGTTTTGGTGGCGCTCTTTGGCGTGGTCTTTCTCGGGGAGCGGCCCTCGCTCAACGGCTGGATCGGAATCATCCTGATCGCCGCGGGCGCCGTGCTCATCGCGGTCAAACGTTAAACCGCGATCAACAGCGCCACTCCGATCACGATCAATACGATTCCGAGAAGTTCGCGCGCCGACAGCGGCTGTTTGAGCGAGTAATGAGCGACGCCCTGTGCGAACAGCACTTCCACCAGTGCCAGCGTGCGCACATTGGCGGCCGCGGTGAGTGCGAACGCCAGGAACCAGAATTGCGAGGCGAAGGCGCCCATGAAGCCTGCGAGCAGCGAAGGCTTCCACATTCCGAAGATTGCCTTCAGCACGCCGGGCGCACGCGCCAAGAGATAGACAGTCAGGACAAGCGTCTGCACCAACAATCCGAACACCAGCGTATAGGTCGCAGCCGTCACGAACGATACGCCGCCTATGGTGATGATCGCGCCGCGAAACCCGATCGCCGAAAGCGCAAACGTTGCCGCCGAAACTAAGCCCAGCAGTGTCGGCCTCAAGTCCGCGAAACCTTTGGCGCCACCGGGGCGCAATGCGGTGATGACGACGCCGGCGGTTGCGATCAGGATCGCAATCACTTTCAGCCCGGTGAGATGATCGCCGAGAAATACGAAGCCGAAGATCGCGGTCTGGAGCGCTTCGGTCTTGAGATAGGCGACCGTCACCACGAAGGAGCGCTCCTTCATCGCCAGCAGCATCAGTCCGGTCGCGACGATCTGACAGAGCGCCCCGAGCAAAAGCCATGGCCAGAACGCTGGCGTGGGCCACGGTAGTCTGTCCCCGGTTGCAATCAGCACGACCGCAAAGAACAGAACCGAGAACGGAAAGCCGAACAGGAAGCGGATGTTGGTGGCGCCCCAGGCCCCGAGGGGACCGGTCAATTGCTGCTGCATCGCGTTGCGCGCGACCTGCGCCAGTGCCGCAGTGATGGTGAAGGGTATCCAGAGTGAGGCGATGCTAAACATTTAGGGAATGAGTCGGCCGCCGGGAAAGTACGGCGACCGTGAAGGCTGCAACCGCGCGGGTCAACCCTCGCATCCTCATGGCCGCATTGCGATCCACCCCGCGCTTGGGTAGCGACAAACAGCGCTAGATCCCCTCCGCCACCACCATGTAATTGACATCCATATCGGAGGACAGGCTCCAGCGATCGGCAAGCGGACTGTAGACGACGCCGGTCTGCTCGGTGATCGCCAATCTGTTGTTATGCAGATGGTGCGCGAGTTCGTCGGGGGTGACGAACTTTTCCCATTGATGGGTGCCGCGCGGCAACCAGCGCAGAACGTACTCCGCGCCGACGATCGCGAGCGCGAAGCTCTTCCAGTTGCGGTTCAGCGTCGAAATCACCATCAGTCCGCCGGGCTTGAGCATCGCCGCGCAGCGCTGCAGGAACATGCCGACATCGGTGACATGCTCGACCACTTCCATCGCGAGCACGAGGTCGAAGCGCTCGCGCACGTCCATCTCCTCGACCGTGGTGCAACGATAATCAATCGACAAATGACCCTTGTCCGCGTGCAGCCTGGCCGCCGCAATATTGCTGGCGGAGGGGTCGATGCCGATCACCTGGGCGCCGAGCCGCGTGAACGGTTCGCACAACAATCCAGCGCCGCAGCCGATATCGAGGATGCGCAGGTCTGAGAGACAGTTCAGGCTTTTGACGTTGCGGTCGAACTTGCGGCAGGCGGCGTCGCGGATATAGGTCAGCCGCAGCGGATTGATCTTGTGCAGCGGCGCCATCTTGCCCTTGGGGTCCCACCACTGCTCCGACAGCTTTGAGAACTTCGCGACCTCGGCGGGATCGACCGTAGATGCGGTTGCTCTCGAAGAATCCACCGGGAAATTCCGTTGCATAGCCATGGATGCGCGCCGCTCCTATCGCGCCGTGATGAAGTTGCGAAACGCCAGTGGCGACGCAATGGTCGCGATCGTTTCCTTGCCCTCGCCGACGCCGAGGATGGTCACGTCGCCATAATTGAGAAGACGGCCCAGGATGCTCTGGTTGACGTCGACGCTTTCGACCTTATCAAGACTCATCTCGAAAGTGCGACGCTTGATGAAGCCGGCCTTGTGGACAACGCGCAGATTGGTGACGTCGGTTTCGGTAGTCCAGCGATGGAACCAGGCCGTCACCGTCCAATACAGGGCGGCCAGCGCCACCACGGCGGAGGTCGACAGGCACAAAAGGATGAGGCCTTCGGTGGTCGTGAACCGCGACAATACCAGGAGCACCAGGGCGAGGACCCAGGCCGCGATCGCGCGCCAGTAGAAAATCCAGTGCAGATTGGTCGAATACAGCACCTTCTCGCCGGGCTGCAGGATTTCGTCGATATAACGCCCCATGAATCGGCCTCAACTCCCAAAACGCGCGGCTTTTTACTTGGTTTCGGGGCCGGCGGGAACCCGGTTGCTTGCCCGAAACCGCGCCGCTATGTATACGCGCCTTTTGGATCGCCCGCTTCCCGTTTTGCGTGCGGGTCCCATCTCTAATCCTTGCAGGGGAATGCATTAGTGCGGCGAACTTGAAGTTCCTATCGGTATCGCGGCAAGTTCGTTATAGGAACTTCAAATTCCAAGCCGCTACTCAAATCAACAAATTGCTGGAGCTCCTTTGATTCCGAAGTTCGCATCAGAGGTTGCCGCGATAATTTGCGAACTTCGGAATCGGAGCTCTGGTTCGTCATGGGCCGCCTCGTGATGAAATTCGGCGGCACATCCGTCGCCAACATCGAACGCATCGGCAATGTTGCGCGCCACGTCAAGCGTGAGGTCGACGCCGGCCACGACGTCGCCGTAATCGTTTCCGCGATGGCGGGAAAGACCAACGAGCTCGTGGAATGGTGTCGCGAAGCCTCGGCCATGCATGACGCCCGCGAATATGACGCCGTGGTCGCCTCCGGCGAACAGGTCACTGCCGGGCTGCTCGCCATCGCGTTGCAGACGATGGGCATTCAGGCGCGCTCCTGGCAGGGCTGGCAGATCCCGATCAAGACCAGCGACGCGCACGCCTCGGCGCGGATTCTCGAGATCGACGGCACCGAATTGGTCCATCGCTTCAAGGATCGCAATGAAGTCGCCGTCATCACCGGTTTCCAGGGCATCAATCCACAGACCAACAGGATCACCACGCTCGGGCGCGGCGGCTCCGACACTTCGGCCGTGGCGATTGCGGCTGCGATTCACGCCGACCGCTGCGACATCTACACCGATGTCGATGGCGTCTACACGACCGACCCGCGGGTTGTTCCGAAGGCGCGTCGGCTCGACAAGATCGCGTTCGAGGACATGCTGGAGCTCGCTTCCCAGGGCGCCAAGGTGTTGCAGGTCCGCTCGGTGGAACTCGGCATGGTGCACAACATGCCAATTTTCGTCCGTTCCAGCTTCGACAAGCCCGAAGATATCGACCCGCGCGGCACGCCCCCGGGCACGCTGATCTGCAGCGAGGAGGAAATCATGGAAAGCCACGTCGTCACCGGCATCGCCTTTTCCAAGGACGAGGCGCAGATCTCAGTACGCCAGATCGAGGACAAGCCCGGTGTTGCCGCGGCGATCTTCGGCCCGCTTGCGGACGCCAACATCAACGTCGACATGATCGTGCAGAACGTGTCCGAGGACGGCAAGACCACCGATCTGACCTTCACGGTGCCCGCTTCCGACTACACCCGCGCACGTGACACCATCACCTCGGCGAAGGCCAAGATCGGCTATGCCCGGCTCGACAGCGCCACCGACGTTGCCAAGGTCTCGGTGATCGGCAGCGGCATGCGCAGCCACGCCGGCGTCGCGGCCAAGGCGTTTGCCGCGCTTGCGGCTCGCAATATCAACATCCGCGCCATAACCACCTCTGAAATCAAATTTTCAGTGCTGATCGACACCGCTTATACTGAACTGGCGGTGCGCACGCTGCACACGCTGTATGGGCTCGATCAGGTCTAGTGCGCTGGATTTGACGTACGTCTCCCTGTCGGCGGCTTCGGTATCGCCGCGAGTCCTGCTGGCGAATTTCGAATCCAGAACCGCGTTGGACGGGTTTGCTGGTATCGCTTTGGTTCTGACAATCGTAAATGCCTCGCTGCAACGCCATACGAAGGTCAGGGCGTCCTTAGCTACTGCAACAAACTGACCTGACGCATCCGTGTGCGGTTGGCAGGCGTTTTGCTTGGCAAAGCAAGGCTCAATTCGCTATACGGCCTAAACGGTGGCTGCCGCGCCATGTGCCGCCGTTCTGGGTGATGCGGATTTGGCCGGTATCGCGGGCTTGCGGCGTCGCCGAACGAATAAAATTGTAGTTTTTTGAGTTTCATGCAGGGGCCGGCAAAAAGGTTTGCCGGCTTCGCAGAGGAGGACCTTAGGCTATGCGAAGCGCGTCGGGAGGCCCCCGCGTCCTGTTGAGACGGCTTCGCGAAACCATGGCGGAGCAGGTCAGCGCCCAGGAGCGACTAGACAAGATCGTGGTGCTGATTGCCGCCAACATGGTGGCGGAGGTCTGCTCCGTCTATGTGCTGCGCGTCGACAACACGCTGGAACTCTATGCCACCGAAGGTCTCAACCGCGCCGCGGTGCACAGAACCGTGCTGAGCGCGCATGAGGGCCTCGTTGGCCTGGTGGCGAGCGAGGGAACCCCGCTCAACCTCAACGATGCGCAGAGCCATCCGGCATTCTCGTTCCGCCCCGAGACCGGCGAAGAAATCTATCACTCGTTCCTCGGCGTTCCGATCCTTCGTGCCGGCAATACGCTCGGCGTGCTGGTGGTGCAGAACCGCGCCAAGCGCACCTATGTCGAGGAAGAAGTCGAGGCGCTGCAGACCACCGCGATGGTTCTGGCGGAAATGATCGCCTCGGGCGAGTTGTCCGCGCTCGCCCAGCCCGGCGCCGAGCCTGCCGCGCGGCATTCGCTGCACAAGACCGGCGCGATCCTGTCCGACGGCATTGCGCTCGGCCATGTCGTGCTGCATGAGCCGCGCGTGGTCATCACCAACTATATCGCCGAAGACCTGCCGAAGGAGATCCGGCGGCTCGATGCAGCATTGACCAAGTTGCGAGCCGACCTCGACCGGATGCTGGAGCGCGGCGACGTCGCCGAGGGCGGAGAGCACCGCGACGTTCTGGAAGCTTACCGGATGTTCGCCAATGACCACGGCTGGTCGCACCGGCTGCACGAGGCGGTCGCCACCGGCCTCACCGCGGAGGCCGCCGTCGAGCGTGTGCAGTCCGATACCCGCGCGCGCATGCTGCGCTCCACCGACCCCTATTTGCGCGATCGCCTGCACGACCTCGAAGACCTCGGCCATCGATTGATGCGGCAAGTGGTCGGCCAGGATCATGCGCCCTCGCGGGAGCAGTTGCCGGACAACGCCATCCTGATCGCCCGCGCGATGGGTCCTGCGGCCCTGCTCGACTACGATCGCAAGCGCCTGCGCGGGCTGGTGCTCGAGGAAGGCACGGCCAATTCCCACGTCTCGATCGTGGCGCGCGCGCTCGGCATCCCGGCGGTCGGCGAGGTGCCCAACGCGCCGGGCATTGCCGATCCCGGCGACGCCATCATCGTCGACGGCACCTCGGGCTCGATATATGTCAGGCCTTCGGCGGAGATCGAGCAGGCCTATGCCGAGCGGGTGCGGTTTCGCGCCCGGCGGCAGGCGCAATATTCGGCCCTGCGCGACAGGCCCTGCGTCACCAGGGATGGCCAGCCCGTCGAACTGATGATCAATGCGGGCCTGACCATCGATCTGCCGCATATCGACGACACCGGCAGCGCCGGCATCGGCCTGTTCCGCACCGAACTGCAATTCATGGTCGGCCAGAGTCTGCCGCGGACCAGCGACCAGCTCGCGCTCTATCGCACGGTGCTGGACGCGGCAGGCGCGAAGCCCGTGATATTCCGCACACTCGACATCGGCGGCGACAAGGCGCTGCCTTACATGGAAACTGTGATCGAGGAAAACCCGGCGCTCGGCTGGCGCGCGATCCGGCTCGGCCTCGACCGGCCCGGCCTGCTGCGCGGCCAGGTCCGCGCGCTGCTGAGGGCCGGCGGCGGACGCGCGCTGCGCATCATGTTTCCCATGGTTACCGAGGTCGCCGAATTCGATGCCGGCAAGGCGATCGTCGAGCGCGAACTGACTTATCTGCGTCAGCACGGCCATCCGTTGCCCGAACGCATCGACGTCGGCACCATGGTGGAAGTGCCAGCGCTGCTCTATCAGCTCGACGAACTGCTGAAGAGAGTCGATTTCATTTCGGTGGGATCGAACGACCTGTTCCAGTTCCTGTTCGCGGTCGATCGGGGCAATGCCAAGGTTTCCGAACGATTCGACACGCTTTCCGCGCCGATCCTGCGGGTCTTGCGCGAGATCGTGCAGAAGGCGAATGCGGCAAAGAAATCAGCCTCGCTGTGCGGCGAGATGGCGTCGAAGCCGATCGGCGCACTGGCGCTCATTGCGCTCGGTTACCGCTCGCTGTCGCTGTCTGCGACCGGGCACGGTCCGGTCAAGGCGATGGTGCTGGACCTCGATGCCAGAAAGGCCGCAGCCATGATGAAGCCGCTGCTCGAGGCGCCCACCGGGAGCGTCTCGATCCGGCAGAAACTGACCGAATTCGCCGAGGCCGAGGGGCTGTCGTTGTAGCGGACCGTCTGGCCACCGCTGAAAGCTTGTTCAGGCTTTAAGGCGTATTCTTTCTTGAAATCGTATCCACAGAAAAATGCGTAACCACATTTGCCGAGAGCGCGTGTATTCGAGACCAAGCCATGTCGATGCTCCCCGAAGCCAAACTAGACATTCTGCTCGCGCACCACGCTTCCCTTGAGGCCCAGTTGCTGGGCCAGGTGAACTCCGAGGAATATGTACGGATTACCCGGGAGCTCGCCGAGCTTAATCCGCTGATCGAGGCCGTAAAGGCCTACCGCAGCGCCAATGCGGAGATTGCCGGCATCGTTGCGTTGATCGCCGATCCTGCCATCGAGCCTGAAATGCGCGCCATGGCGCAAGCCGAGCGGGAGACGCTTGAAGCCCGCAGCATCGATCTGGCGCAAAAGATCCGCCTGGCGCTGTTGCCCAAGGATGCGATGGACGATCGCAACGTCGTGCTGGAGATCCGTGCCGGCACCGGCGGCGACGAGGCTGCGCTTTTTGCCGGCGACCTGTTCCGGATGTATGAGCGCTTCGCCGCCCTTCAGGGCTGGAAGGTCGAAGTCATTTCGGCAAGCGAAGGCACCGTCGGCGGGTTCAAGGAGATCATCGCCGAAGTGCGCGGGCGCGGGGCGTTCGCCAAGCTGAAATTCGAATCGGGCGTGCACCGGGTGCAGCGTGTGCCGGACACCGAAACACAGGGCCGCATCCACACTTCGGCAGCGACGGTAGCGGTGCTGCCCGAGGTCGAGGATGTCGATGTCGACATCAAGCAGGACGATTTGCGAATCGAGACCATGCGCGCACAGGGCGCCGGCGGCCAGCACGTCAACAAGACCGAATCCGCCATTCGCATCACGCACATTCCGACCGGCATAGTCGTGATGATGCAGGACAGCCGCTCGCAACACAAGAATCGGGCGTCGGCGATGAACATCCTGCGCTCGCGCATCTATGACGCCGAGCGGCAGCGCATCGAGGCGGCGCGCTCGGCCGACCGGCGGGAGAAGGTCGGTTCGGGCGACAGATCCGAGCGAATCCGCACTTATAATTTTCCGCAAGGGCGCGTCACCGATCACCGCATCAACCTGACGCTCTACAAGCTGCCACAGGTGATCTCCGGCGAGGCGCTCGGGGAGTTGATCGATGCGCTGACGACCGAGCACCAGGCGGCGCAACTCGCCGCCCAGGGCGCCGCGGCGTGAAAAGTCGGGAAACCTTCGCGAGCCAAACCGTCGAGGCGACGCGACGGAAGCTGGCCGTGACATTCAAGGCGCACCAGATCGATTCGGCCGAACTTGATGCCCGCATCCTGGTCGGCGCCGTGCTTGGTCTCGATCTCACCTCCCTGATCGCGCAGGCACGCCGGTCTCTCACGACGGATGAATCGAGGCGGCTTGAGGTGTTCGCGGAGCGGCGCGCTGCGGGCGAGCCGGTTGCGCGCATTCTCGGCTTCAAGGAATTCTGGGGCCTGCCATTGCAGCTCTCGGCCGAGACGCTGGTGCCGAGACCCGACACCGAAACCGTCGTTGAGTTGGCGCTGGAAATGCGGCGAGGCCAGCGCCCGCATGATCGGCGGATGCGCATCGCCGATCTTGGCACCGGCTCGGGCGCGATTTTACTGGCGCTGTTGTCCGAAATGCCCGAGGCGGAGGGCGTCGGCACCGACATCAGCCTCGCGGCGCTGCGAACCGCAAAAGCCAATGCCGCGCGCCTTGGCTTCGCGGAGCGTGCGGTCTTCATCGCCTGCAACTACACGGCGGCACTGTCGGGACCGTTCGACCTGATGGTGTCGAACCCTCCCTATATCCGCTCGGCCGACATCCCCGGTCTCGAAAGCGAAGTTCGCAACTTTGACCCGCTTGCCGCGTTGAACGGGGGTGCCGATGGACTTGATGCCTATCGCGCCATCATTCCAGCGGCCGCGGGACTGCTTGGGCCCGCGGGCGCACTGATCGTTGAAGCCGGACTTGGCCAAAGCGGCCAGATTCAAGGGTTGATGACGGCGTCAGGGTTAACGCTGGAGAGGAATCCAAAGGCCGATCTGGCTGGCGTTCCGCGGGCGGTGGCGGGGCGAAAAGCGCCCCGATAAAGCCCGATTAAAACGCAAAAAAACCACTTGGAATATTGCCCGGGAGCGACTACGTTCGCCTTACGACATCGGTCCAGGGTTGCTGGCCCCGTAAGCAATACGGTGGAGGCCAGAGTTCTCAAAGCGAGAGCCCGCTCCTGGTGAAAGGTTCCAAAACGCAGGTCTTTTTGAGCGCGATGGCTTTACAGAGCTGCGCCGCTTGCGACCGCAAAGCGAACGAAAGCCTGATATTGCGCTTGAAGATTCACGCTAGAAACCTGTGCTTGTTTTGGCAGGCGGAATGACTTGATGCGGCCGGCGACGTATGCCGGGCTGTGGGGAACGCGTCTTTGTTGACTGCGACGTACGGCAAATCTTTGTGGAGTTGAACAGCGCCTCCGGTTCGGCGCGCCCACGCGCGCTGCGTCGAGCGAACCACGACAACGAATCATGACAACGGCGATTCAAGGCTAGTAACTCAGGGCTGGAATAAAGGGACGACATGAGAAACGGTCAGAATAACAAGCGGATGCGTAACCGGAATAACAATAACAACCGGCGCGGCCAGAACCCGATGACCCGGGTATTTGAATCCAACGGACCGGACATCAAGATCCGAGGCACTGCTTCCCACGTTGCGGAAAAATACGTGCAGCTGGCGCGCGACGCACGCTCTTCAGGCGACCCGGTAGCCGCCGAGAATTATTATCAGCACGCCGAGCATTACTTTCGCCTGATCGCCGCCGCGCAGGAGCAATTCCGTCAGAACCAGCCGCAGCCGCGGACCGATAATGAAATGGCTTCGGAAGAAGGCGAGGACGACGACAGCTTTTCCAGTTTCGGGCAGGAGCCCGGCTTCGTCCCGGTGCAGCCGCAGCCCTACCAGCAGCGCGACAACAATCCGCGCGACCATCAGCGCGATGGACAACCATATCAGCAACGCGAACAGCATCAGCCGCGCGAGCGCGATCGCGATCACCATCGCGAGCATCGCGGTCAGCCGCAGTTTCAACCGCAGAACCAGCCGCAGCCCGTGATTTCGGACAATGGCGGCGTTGACCGCCTGCCGTCGTTCATTACCGGACCGCAGCCGCAAATTGGCGGCGGGCAAGGTAATTTCGAGGGCGGTGGTGGCGGCGAGCGATTCCCGTCGCGACGCCGGCGCCGGCCGCACGGCCCACGCCCGGAAGGGGTCGCCGCAGCGCCCCCCGGCGACGACTTCAACCCCGGAAACGAATAGGCTTTCCGATTTTTGTCAGGGGCCGTGTCCGCACCAGCGGGAACGGCCTCTTACTTTTGCTCGCGCTGGAACGACGACGGCACCAGCACCGGTGGCAGCGCCGGAATAAGCCGTGTGCGCTCGCGATGGGCGGGAATTGCGCGATAAACCTGCTTGCTGGCTTCCACGATATGGACGCCCGCGAACGGCAGAGACAGCGCGGCACCGACCCTTTCCCAGGCGATTGCCGAGCGCAAGAACCAGCCGCCGGCGACCGGCGGCATGAACAGAGCCTCACCCCAGCCCGTCGGCGTGAACCAGGTCTGGCGCAACAACTGCGTGATCTGCGATCGCGAATACGGCCGGCCGTGACCGAACGGCGTGTTGTCGGTGCGTGTCCACACGCCGCGCCGGTTCGGAATAACCGCCATCATGCGACCGGAAGGCGCCAGCACCCGCCACATCTCGCGCAACAACCCTTCCGGATCGTCGGACATTTCAAGCGCATGAACCAGAAGAATGCGGTCGACCGCCGCGTCCGGCAGCGGCAGCGAAAACTCATCAACCAGCGCGGCGAGCGTGGGCCGCGCGGTCGGCCATTTCAAAACGCCCTGCGCCGCTGGCATGAAAGCGATGCAGCGCTCGCAGTCCTCGCGGAACAGGCCGAGATAGGGCGTAGGATAGCCGATGCCGAGCACACGTTGGCCGGCGGCACTCGGCCAGCGCGCATGAATGCCGCGATTGATCAGGCGCCGCGCCACCACGCCGAGGCGCTGCGAATAGAAATCCCGCAGGTCAATCACGTCAATGCTCATGCGACCAATCTAGCACGATGTACGGCGCCCATGCGCGTCGAATAGCGCATTGCCCATTCGCCGTTAACGCCATATTTCATGGCAGTATGGCTTGGCGCGACGAACGGTCCACCAGCAAGCTTTATGGAGATTGTCATGGCTGCCGAAATTCGCCTGTTCCCCTGCCTGACCGATAATTTCGGCTATCTCATTCACGATCCCGAAACCAAGGCAACGGCCTCGATCGATGCGCCAGAAGCGGGCCCGATCATCAAGGCGCTCGAGCGCGAGGGCTGGCGGCTTACCGACATCCTGATCACCCATCACCACCACGACCATGTCGGGGGCGTGGCTGAGCTGAAACAGAAATATGGATGCCGCGTGGTCGCCCCTCACGACAAGTCCACGAAGATTGCCGATGTCGATTTGCGCACGGCGCAAGGCGCGGTCGTGAAAGTGGGTAGTCTGCTGGCGCGGGTACTCGAAACCCCCGGCCACACCCTCGATCACATCAGCTACGTCTTCGACAACGAAAAGGCACTGTTTGCCGCCGACACCCTGTTCTCGATCGGCTGCGGACGGGTATTCGAAGGCACCTATCCGATGATGTGGGAATCGTTGCTCAAGCTGCGGGCGCTGCCGGACGATTTCAAACTCTATTGCGGCCACGAATACACCGCCGCCAACGTCAAATTCGCGCTGACCATCGAGCCGGACAATCCCGCGCTGAAGGCCCGCGCCGAGGAAGTGAAGCGCCTGCGCGCCGAGAACAAACCAACCGTCCCGACGTTGCTCGGCGAGGAGAAGAAGGCCAATGTCTTCCTGCGTGCCGACGAGCCCTCGGTTGCGGCTGGCGTGCGGATGAAGGATCGAAGCGCGGCCGAAATATTCGGCGAACTGCGCGAGCGCAAGAACAAATCCTGATGGCGGGGCGTCCTTCCGCTGCTGACATCGTCGCGCGGCTTGATCTGAAGCCGCACCCGGAGGGCGGCCATTATCGCGAGACCTTTCGCGACGCCCGCCTCGACGAAGACGGACGCGCGCGTTCGACGGCGATCTATTTCCTGCTCTCGCGCGGCGAGCGCTCGCGCTGGCACCGCATCGACTCAGCCGAGATCTGGCACTATTACGCCGGCGACGCGCTGAGCTTGCAGATCGCGGACGATCGCGGCACACGCAGCCTGAGGCTCGGTCCCGATCTTGCTGGCGGCGAAGTGCCGCAGGCGGTCGTGCCGGCGCACCTATGGCAGGCAGCCGAAAGCACGGGCGACTGGACGCTGGTCGGCTGCACGGTCGCACCGGGATTCGATTTTGCGAAGTTCGAACTTGCGCCGAAGGGATGGGTGCCGTGACCCTTCATCCTTTTCCAGCAGGGTAAGGTCGCCGGCGCTGCAAAAACATATCCCGTGCCGCAATCAGGCCGCCACCGGCGATCAGCACGGCCGCGATGAAAATATTGGCGCTCGGTCTGACAAAGCCGGCCAGGATCAGAAACGATGTCGAGAGCAGTGGCGTGGCGTAGGATGCCGCTCCAAGCACGCGGATGTCGCCGCGCTTCATGCCGACATCCCAGGTGTAGAATGCAGCACCAACCGGCCCGACACCGAGCGCCGTGATGGCGAGCCATTGCGCTATCGTCTCGGGCCACACGGTATCTTCGATCAGGATGTGAACGAGAGCCGCAAACAGCGCGGTGGCGAGACAAAATCCGGCCACCGCATCGGTCGGCACCGATTTGAGCTTGCGCGACATCACCGAATAGCTCGCCCAGACAAAGGCCGCGACAAACGCCGCGAACAGGCCCGGGAGCTGGCCGGGTGCAAAGTCGCTCATGCTGCTGCCGGCAAACAGCAGGACCGTGCCGGCCAGCCCGAGCAGCGCGCCGATGACGTGATGCGGCGCCAGCCGTTCGCCTGGCAACAGCGACGAGAACAGCACGATCAACAAGGGCCAGAGATAGTTCAAAAGACCGGCTTCGGCGGGCGGTGCAAACCGCAAGGCGAGGAAATACAACGCATGATAGCCGAACAGCCCGCCGACCCCGACAATCCACGCCAACGGTCTCTGCCGCAAGGCGCGGGGCGCGTCTAGCCGTCCGATCCAGGTCAGTGATCCAACCAGCGCGCCGATCGCGAACGTCATCGCCGCGAGCTGAAACGCCGGGATTTTTCCGGTCGCAACCGTCAGCACGGCCAGAAGCGACCACATCAGGATCGCGGTCAGTCCGATCAGGGTTGCGGTACGGGAGGACATCGGGCCGTCATTGCGAGCGAAGCGAAGCAATCCAGCTATCTATCACATAAAACTGGATTGCTTCGTCGCGTACGCTCCTCGCAATGACGTGATGATTTGGTCACACCATATATTGCCCGCCGTTGACCGATAGCGTCGAGCCGGTGATGGCTCCCGCCTCGTCGGCGGCCAGAAACAGCACCGTGCGGGCGATCTCCTCGGGCTCGCCCAGCCGGTTGATCGGGATCAGCGGCAGGATGCTCTTTTCCAGCACGTCCTTGGGCACCGCCTGCACCATCTCGGTGTTGATATAGCCGGGACAGATCGCGTTCACCGTGATGCCGCCTTTGGCGTTTTCCAGCGCGAGCGCCTTGGTGAAGCCGATGTCGCCGGCCTTTGCGGCTGAATAGTTCACCTGGCCGAACTGCCCCTTCTGGCCGTTGATCGAGGAGATGTTGATGATGCGGCCAAATTTTCGCGCGCGCATCCCCTCGATCACCTGGCGCGTCACGTTGAACAGCGAGCCGAGATTGGTATTGACCACCGCGCTCCACTGCTCGAGCGTCATCTTGTGAAACGCTCCATCCCTGGTGATGCCGGCATTGTTGACCAGCACTTCGATCGGGCCGAGATTGGCTTCGACCTTCTTGACGCCGGCCGCGCAGGCATCGAACGAACTGACGTCCCACTTGTAGACGGGAATGCCGGTCTCGGCCTTGAATTTCTCCGCCGCCGCATCGTTGCCGGCATAATTGGCGGCAACCTTGTAGCCCGCGCCCTTCAGCGCCTTGCTGATCGAGGCCCCAATGCCTCGCGTCCCCCCTGTCACCAGTGCAACACGTGCCATGACGAATCCTTCCCTTTGGTTTTTGAAATGCGCTTTTTATTAGCTTCGAATTAAAAGCGGCAGTTTGACGAACATCAAGAACAAAACGCCCGGCACAAGCCGGGCGTTCCTGGTAGGCTTTCGCTCTCGCAGTTGCGAGCCGATGTTTTTATCACGCGACGGATCGCTGCCGCCTGACTGGAGCTCCGATTCCGAAGTTCGCAAGCTATCGCGGCGACCTCTCAGGCAAACTTCGGAATCAAGGGAGCTCTAGCAATTATTGGTTTCTAGTGCGGCTTTGAATTTGAAGTTCCTATAACAGTGGTGCGGAGACATCGGTAGGAACTTCAAATTCGTCGCACTAGTCGCGCGCGACGCACATCGCAATACCCATGCCGCCGCCGATGCACAGCGTGGCAAGACCCTTCTTGGAGTCACGCTTTTGCATTTCGTGCAGCAAGGTCACCAGAACGCGCGCACCGGATGCGCCCACGGGATGGCCGAGCGCGATCGCGCCGCCGTTGACATTGACCTTGGACGTATCCCAGCCGAGGTCCTTGTTGACCGCACAGGCCTGCGCCGCGAACGCTTCATTGGCCTCGATCAGATCGAGGTCGCCGATGCTCCATCCGGCCTTCTTCAGGGCGGCGCGCGAGGCGGGGATCGGCCCGGTTCCCATGATCTTGGGATCGACGCCGGCATGCGCCCAGGAAACGATGCGCGCCAGCGGCTTCTTGCCTTCCTTGGCGGCCTGCCTGGCGGTCATCAGCACCACGGCTGCGGCGCCGTCGTTGATGCCTGAGGCGCTGCCCGCAGTCACGGTGCCGTCCTTCTCAAACGCCGGTCTGAGCTTGGACATCGCGTCCAGCGTGGCGCCATGACGCGGATATTCGTCGGCATCCACCACCACGTCACCCTTGCGGGTCTTGATGGTGACCGGGATGATCTCGTCCTTGAACCTGCCGGCCTTCTGCGCGGCCTCGGCCTTGTTCTGCGACTTGACCGCGAATTCGTCCTGCTGGGCGCGCGTGATCTGATACTGCCTGGCGACGTTCTCGGCGGTGTTGCCCATGTGATAGCCGTTGAAGGCATCCCACAAGCCGTCCTTGATCATGGTGTCGACGAGTTCGAGCCCGCCCATCTTGACCCCGCCGCGCAGGTGTTGCGCATGCGGCGCCATGCTCATGGATTCCTGCCCCCCGGCCACGACGATTTCGGAATCGCCGTTGAGCAACGCCTGATAACCCAAGGCAACCGTGCGCAGGCCGGAACCGCATAACTGATTGACGCCCCAGGCCGGGCTTTCCACCGGGATTCCGGCGGCGATCGAGGCCTGACGGGCCGGGTTCTGGCCCTGGGCGGCGGTCAGGATCTGGCCCATGATGACTTCCGAGACGCGGGCTGGCTCGATACCGGCGCGCTCAAGCGCGGCCTTGATGGCGACGGCGCCGAGATCGTGGGCCGGCATGGTGGCGAACGCGCCGTTGAAGCTTCCCACCGGGGTGCGGGCGGCGCTGACGATGACGACATCGTCTGACATGGACATCTCCTGAGTTTGAGTTCTTCGGCCTTGGGGCCTGGGATGGCGGGCGGCCAGATGGCGGCCACTCTCTCGCCTCATCCTGTTAACGTCGTTGAGGCATGTCAATTGGCTAGTGTGGTGGATCTGACATTTGCTGACGCACGCGATGGGCGCACTTGGCAGTTTCCTGAGCAGTGCCTATGCATCGGGATTAACCGTGCCGCACAAAACGGTAGCGGAACCGCGTTGAAAATGCTTACCTTTGCTGCGATGCATTGCTCGTCACCCGCGGCGCGCGGCCGTCGGGTTCCCTATTCTCGGTGCGCACATGAGAGCCATGGCAAAATCTGACCAACCCACCACCATCAAGAAATACGCAAACAGGCGGCTCTATAATACCGGTACCAGCACCTATGTGACGCTTGAGGATCTCGCAGCGATGGTCAAGGAGGGCGAGGACTTCCTCGTCTATGATGCAAAGACCGGCGAGGACATCACCCGCTCGGTACTGGCGCAGATCATCTTCGAACAGGAAAACAAGGCAGGGCAGAATTTGCTGCCCACCACTTTCCTGCGGCAACTGATCCGCTTTTACGGCGACAGCATGCAGATGGTGGTGCCGAAATATCTCGAGCAGTCGATCGACACGCTGACCCGCGAGCAGGAGAAGTTTCGCAAGCAGCTCACCGACACCTTCAGCGGAACGCCCTTCGCCCCGCTCGAAGAGCATGTCCGCCGCAACATGGAGCTGTTCCAGCAGACCTTCTCGATGTTCAAGCCGTTCGTGCCGCAGCGTAGTTCCGGCAGCGAGTCCGAAAAGGAGGGCGCGCCCGAAAACGACAACATCGACGAACTGCGTCGTCAGATGAAGGACATGCAGGATCGCCTCGATCGCATGTCGAAAGAACCGAAGAAGGAAGGGTGATCCGCTCTTCACTCGCCCGTATCTTCTCACCAACACCATACTCGTCGTCACAGCCGGGCTTGACCCGGCCATCCATCCCTGAAAATGCGCCTCATGAAATTCGATCGATGCCCGGATCAAGTCCGGGCATGACAGCGTGTTCGTGTCGCTATCTCGATTAAGAACACACCTTCAAATTGCCGCGGCACGATTCGCACCCAAGCCTTTCTGAAAACATCCGCCCTCCGGAACGAGGAGGGCGCAGGGAATGCCGGGCGCCCCATGCACCCGCGAGACCCCGCGTGCAAGTGAAAGAACACAAGTCCTCGCCTTGAGGACGTAGAATTTGACCAAAGGTGCCCAAAATCCTGACTGCAAAAGCCTCAATCGAGATGTGCAGTAGCAGGATCAGGTCATGGGGTCCGCAAAACAGTCCTTGCCGCAGGCCATCGGGACCGCTCTCGCCCGCGACAGCGCCTCGGCAATTATGTTCTTTTTCATGGTCAGATGAGCCCCGCGCGGCACCCTTCTTGCAGGGCAAACGCTTCTTGCAGGCGAGCGAACAGCCAACATTTCGAATCAGGGAGAGAAATATGTGTGCTGGTGACGACAGGAATTGTCCGGATTTCGAATTGCACCACCGCAAGTTCAAGGAAACGCTCGACCGGGAGCGCCGCTCGTTCCTGAGATCGAGCTTTGCCGCGGCGGGCGGCGCGGCGGCGATGACCGCGGGCGGAATTTCGCTGGTGACGCCGCAAATGGCGGCTGCCGCCGAGAAGAATCAGCCCGCAAAACGCTCCTATCACCATCTGCCGGCGAACGCCGATACCGTGCATTGGGGTTATTTCAGCAAGAAGCTGAAACCCCAGGTCGAGATCGACTCCGGTGATTTCATCACCATCGAGGCCTTGACCCATCACGCCAATGACGACGCCGAGCGCATGGTGACGGGAGATCCCGGGGCCGAAAGCGTGTTCCTGTGGACCAAGGAGAAGAAGGGCGTGAACCGCCGCGGCGCCGGTCCGATGGATGCCTCGCTGTTCGGGCGCGGCGCCGGCGAAGGCCTCGGCGTGCACATCTGCACCGGCCCCGTTTTTGTGCGCGGGGCGCAGGAAGGCGACGTGATCGAGCTTCGCATCATCGACGTCACGCCGAGGCCTTGTGCCAATCCGAAATACCCCGGCAAAGCCTTCGGCAGCAACGCGGCCGCGTGGTGGGGCTTCCACTACAAGGACCTGATGACCGATCCCAAACCGCGCGAAGTGGTCACGATCTACGAGGTCGACGCTACTGGTGAGCGCAACTGGGCCAAGGCCGTATACAATTTCAGATGGACCCCGCAGACCGACCCGTTCGGCGTCGTGCACAAGACCATCGACTATCCCGGCGTCCCGGTCGATCACTCCACGGTGAAGGAGAACCACGGAATCCTGAAGAATGTGCGGATTCCGATTCGTCCTCATTTCGGCGTCATCGGCCTCGCCCCCAAGGAAGCCGATATCGTCGACTCGATCCCGCCGAACTATGTTGGCGGCAACATCGACAATTGGCGGATCGGCAAGGGCGCCACGATGTACTATCCGGTCGCGGTCGAAGGCGGCCTGCTATCGGTCGGCGACTCCCACGCTTCGCAGGGAGATTCGGAGCTTTGCGGCACAGCCATCGAGTGCTCGCTCAACGGCACCTTCCAGATCATCCTGCACAAGAAGGCCGATCTGGTCGGCACCGCCCTTGAAGCCCTCGACTATCCGATGCTGGAGACCAGGGACGAATGGCTGGTCCACGGCTTCAGCTACGCCAACTATCTCGCCGAGCTTGGCGACAAGGCGCAATCGGACATCTACTCGAAATCGTCGGTCGACCTCGCCTTGCGCGATGCGTTCCGCAAGATGCGCAAATTCCTGATGACGACCAAGAAGCTGACCGAAGACGAAGCGATTTCCCTGATCACGATCGGCGTCGACTTCGGGATCACCCAGGTCGTTGACGGAAACTGGGGCGTCCACGCCGTCATCAAGAAGGACATCTTCGCCGGCGGCGAGACCTGATGCTAGAACAAGAGCGGCCAGGGCTCCTCACGAGCCCTGGCCGCACCTGATTTGAACCTTAGCCCGCCGCCGGAACTGCCTCGGCCATCGCAGGACTCCACGGCCGTTCGGACGAGGCAAGGCCGATCAAGCGCCCCTGGATGTAGTCGCAGCCCCAGTCGCGCAAAATCGACGCCGATTGCTCGTCCTGAACCCATTCGGCGACGGTCTTGATTTCCAGCCGGCGCGCCAGATCGATCAGCGTCTGCACGAAAGCGCGATCGTCGGCAGAGTGAGCAAGATTCTGCACGAATGCGCCGTCGATCTTTACGATATCGACGCCGAGCTTGCGCAGGTTGCGAAACGAGGTGTAGCCGGCGCCGAAATCATCGATGGCAATCCGGCTGCCGAAATTCTTCAGCCGCGCGACAAAGCCGCGGACGTCGTCGACATCCTGGATCGCCACGGTTTCGGTGATCTCGACGATCAGCCGCTCGGCGACGCCGGGATGGGCGCGCATCAGCGATTCGATCGAGGCCCACCAGTCCGGATCCATCGTGGTTGCTGGCGAGATGTTGAGGCTGAGCCTGACCCCGGGGGACGCCACGAGTTCGGCCACCACAAGTTCGAGCACCCGGTGGTCGACAAGGCGAATCAGCCCCAGCCTTTCGGCGACCGGAACGATGTCGGGCGCCAGCAGTACCCGCCCGTCATCCTGTTCCATGCGAACCAGACACTCGTAAAACGATGCTCTGCGCAAACGGGTGTCCACCACCGGTTCGAAGGCCGTCACGATGCGGCGCTCGTTCAGCGCGGTGACGATTTCATCGGTGACCCGGATATTGACCCGGCGTTGGGCGTCGCGCTCGACATTGGGGCGCCATAACGAAAAGGAACCGGCGCGGCGGCGCTTCGAGGTGTCCAGCGTCTCCTGGGCGCGGTTGATCGCCTCCTCGGCGCTGCGCGCGTGACGCGGTACAATGACAGCGCCGATCGACGCCGTCACCGAGACCGGGCCGGATTTGGTCGGCACCACTTCATCGCGAATGGCAGCCAGAAACCGCTCGGCGGCGATGTTGGTTTCGTCGATGGTGCAGTTCTTCAGGACCAGCCCGAACTTGTTGCCGGAGAAGCGGCCGAGAACGTCGCCACCGCGCAGCCGTGCGCGAACGCGCCTGCCCACTTCCGAAATCACGGCATCGGCCACATCGAAGCCGAAGGCATCGTTGATGCGTGCGAGATGATCGATGCCGATCAGCATGAACGCGCAGGATGTCCGGAAGCGGGCGGCCTCCTCGAGGGTCTCAGCCAGGGATGCGATCAGATGCGTGCGATTGAGTTCCCCGGTCAGCGGATCGTTCTGCGACAGTTTGACGAGCTGCTCGTCGCGCGCATGGCGTTCATTGTTGACCCGAACGATGCCCTGGACCCGCGCCGGCTTGCCGTCGGCGCCGGCAAACCAGGAGCCGGTTTCCTCGATCCATTGCGGCGGGGCGGAGGTGCTGGTCCGAACCGCATATTCGATACGGTAGGGCGTGCCTTCGCCGCCAAGCGCAAGAGGCGAATGCGCCAGCGCATCGGTCCGGATCGAGCGCACCGGCTCGATCAGGTTTGCAAACGCGGCGCCGCGCCCGAGCACGTTCAGCGGAATATCCGGAAAAACCGAGGCAACATGATCGCTCCAGACCATCTGGTCGGAGCCGACGTCCCAAGTGAAGGCGGCATGGCCGAGCGAGGCGAGGATGGTCGACAGCGGGGGAACAACGGTAGTCAAGATCGCCTCGTTTCGGGACAGGCTGGCCTGATTCTTCAGGACTTCACGATAGGCCAGTTCTGTCCCGACCTTATGAAAACTTCATAAATAATCTGGAAACCATGCCGCCCCGGCGGTGTAGAATTTGCGGGAAGACCCGGCACGGCTCTTGCGAGGTGCATCTGGCAAAGGGACGAATGTCCCAAAACGTGACAGCTAAAGCCCGGTCCTGACTTCCAGTGTCAAGCAGCGAGCAACCTGCGAACGAGAGCGATGACGGCAAGGTTGCCGAAGCAACGTGCTGTGTCGCGCTGGTGCCGGTGAACGGGCCGGCGCAACGTTCGCGCAGCCCTCGTCATTGGTCGCCTGATTCGAATTTTGTGACGCACCTGATCGCTACGGCCGAGCACGCGCCCCAGACGCGCTCCCTGCGGCGGGCCTCCTTTGCCGACGCCCGGACCGCCTACAAAGCAAGTCAAATTCCGGTCGGCCTGGCCGGAATCCGGATGCGGCAGGTCATCTGAAGCAAAGCACTAATGCGGCGGCGCGTCGGATCTCGGCGGCGCGCTGTTGCCGGGCTGAAGCTCCGGCGACGGTACCTGCGGCGAAGGCGGGACGGCCGCCGTTTCCGGATCGAAAGATTTTGGCCGCGAATGATCCGGCGCGGGCGGGACGGGCTCGACAGATTCTGCTTGCGGAGGCGGCGCGGGAGCGGTTTGACGGGCGGCTCGCGCAACGGCTGGAGCGGGCTGCGCCCCGCGCCGTGTGCGGAGCGCAACGCCCGACAGGAAATCCACCAGCGACAGCAATGCGAGCAGGAAAAAAGTCGAACTGGCAAAGCGTGGCCACAGCAGGAACTCGGCAGCGGCACCGCCAAAGACGATCAGTGACAGGAAATGATCCGTAAGGAATTTCGCGCCGGGACGAGCCCCCTTGATCAGCTCCAACAGCAGCAGGAGGATGCCGAGCGCCAGCAACATCTCGCCGAGTGCCAGCGGCCACTCTGCCCCCGAGATCAGCGGCACCTTCACGACCGGCTGCTCAAGCGAAACGCCGGGCATCAGGAAAACGATGATGTTGTAGATCGCGAGCGGGATCAGAAGAAGCGGAAAACTGACCATCGGATCGGCAAGGCCCTCTTGAAGTGCACCAGAACATCCCCGTGCGATGTGACAATCACGTCGCCGCCGGGGATCGTCTTACCTCCCGCTGGCCGAATTCGCCCGCACGGCCTGCGCGCCCGCCTGTCCGATCAGGATTCCTTCTTCTTCAGCACCTGCCGGCCCTTGTACATGCCGGTCTTCAGGTCGAGGTGGTGCGGGCGGCGCAGTTCGCCTGAATCCTTGTCCTCGGCATAGGTCGGCTTCTTCAGCGCGTCCGCCGAGCGACGCATGCCACGCCGTGATGGCGATGTTTTTCTACGGGGAACGGCCATGGTGTCCTCTCACGGGCTTGTCGTAAAGGCATCGTCTCAAGGAGACGGCTGGAGCGCTTTTTTCGCGCGAGCTGAAATGCCGGTAAGGCCGCGCTTATAGAGGAAGGAGTTGGGTAAAGCTAGGTTCAAGATCGGTAAAAATGGCTCAAAAACCCGGTGTGGCGGCTCAAAAGTTCGCATCACCTCTGCCGCAAGTTCTTTTGCGGACTTTTGAGCCAAAGCCACACCGAATCAATAGCTTGCTAATGTCCCTTTGATTCCGAAGTTCGTAAACGTGGCCTCTCAAAATCATACGAACTTCGGAATCGGGACATTAGCGATTTTCGGACCAGCATCGCTGCAATTCGGAGGCCTGTGCGCGGACCATGTAGGTTCCGGCCAGCCGCCTTACGCCGGAGGACGGATTGCGCGCACTGCGCAGATGCGGGTTGGGCAGGATCGCCGCCAAAAGCGCCGCTTCGCGCGGCGAGAGCGCCGATGCACCGTGGCCGAAGGCGTAAATTGCGCCAGCCTGCGCGCCGAACTGGCCGGTCGGGCCGAGTTCGGCGATGTTGAGATAAATTTCCAGGATTCGGGGCTTGGGCAGAACCAGATCCACCCATATCGCCAGGGGAAATTCCAGCGCTTTGCGGACCACGCTGCGGCCGGGCCACAGAAACAGGTTTTTTGCCACCTGCTGAGTAATCGTCGAACCGCCGCGAACCACCTCGCCGTCTTCGGCATCGTCAATCACCTCGCGCAGCGCGCCCCAGTCGATGCCGTGATGGCGGCAGAATTTCGCATCCTCCGCGGCAACCACCGAGCGCGGCAGCGACGGCGACACCGCGGCAAGATCGACCCACTGCCGCGACATCGGCGCGCCCGTCAGATAACGCCACGCCATCAGTGTCGAGACCGGGTGCCCGGCACGGTACAGCGGCGCCAGCAAATAGGGCACGAGCAACGCCCCGAGCATGATCAGCAGCAAGTTTCGGGCAATGCGCAAGTCGAGGGTTTCTGGCTCAGGAAATGATTCGCTGGGATATCTCACTGATTAATTCCCGCTTTTTCCAGCCGTTTTGCGGCCCCTCGACCCGCTTGGATGCGGAATTGACGAAGGCTTTGCCATAAAGGATTGTCCGGCCGACCTGAACTGGGAGCTGTTCTTGATGACGACCGTTACGGCAAATTCCGATTTTTCCATGCGGCTGGATCAGACCGCCGAAGATACCGAGGCCCTGTTGGCGAAGCTCCTGTCGGATGTGCTGTTGCCGGACGAGACTGCGCGGCCGAAGCGGCTGATGGAGGCCATGCGTTATTCGACGCTGGGCGGTGGCAAGAGGCTGCGGCCGTTCCTGGTGGTCGAAAGCGCCGCCGTGTTCGGCGTTCCCCGGGATGCCGCGCTGCTCGCGGGTGCCGCGCTTGAATGCATCCACTGCTATTCGCTCGTCCACGACGATCTGCCGGCGATGGATAACAGCGATTTGCGCCGCGGCCGGCCCACGCTGCACAAGAAGACCGACGACGCCACCGCAATCCTCGCCGGCGACGGCCTGCTGACGCTTGCTTTTGACATCGTCACCCGCGATGAAATCCACGAAGACCCCACCGTCCGCCTGCTCCTGACCCGGGCGCTGGCGCGCGCCTCGGGAATCGGCGGCATGGTCGGCGGCCAGATGCTCGATCTCGCCGGCGAGGGCCGGTTCGGCGATCGCGAGCCGGTCGATGTCGCGCGCCTGCAGCAGATGAAGACCGGTGCATTGTTGCGCTTCGGCTGCATTGCCGGCGCGATCCTCGGCCAGGCCTCCCAGAAGGAATATCAGGCGCTGGACGATTACGGCCGCGCGCTCGGGGAAGCCTTCCAGATTGCAGACGACCTGCTCGACGTCGAGGGCGATGCGACAGCGCTCGGAAAACAGACCGGCCAGGACGCAGCGCTCGGCAAGACCACCTTTGTGACCCAGCTCGGGGTCGACGGCGCCAAGCAACGGGTCCGCGATCTGCTCGCGCGCGCCGATTCGGCGCTGTCGATCTTCGGCGCCAAGGGCGAGGTGCTGCGCGCCGCGGCACGTTTCGTCGCCGAACGCAAGAATTAGAGCCTGATCCGGACCCGAAGGGCCGCGTTGGCGCAAAGTGGAAACCGGTTTTCTCTCGCGACATACGCTAGAACGCGTGTGCGCGGAGATCATGCTAGAGTTGAGATCATGATGCGATTCCACTCGCATCGTGATCTGGAGCGGCACGCAGGAGCGCGCCCGGCAAGGACACGCGAGAACCGAAGATCGAGATGACTGGCGAGGAATTCCAGCAACGGCTGCATCGGTTCAGGAAAATGCCGAAGCCGTTCCGCGTGGTCTATGCGCGGCCGCGCACCTTCCTTTCAATGGCGATCGGCGTTGGCTCGTTCTTTCTCCTGCCGGCGTCGCTGCGGCTGGTAACGCGGCTTCTGATCGGCTGGGACGTCTTCGTCGCGCTTTACCTTGCACTGGTTTACTTCATGGTGTGGCGCAGCGATCTCAGCTATATCCGCCGCAATGCGATACTTCAGGATGACGGCCGCTTTCTGATCCCGCTGTTGACGGCGCTCGGTGCCTTCGCGAGCCTGGCTGCGATCGTGTCCGAGCTCGGCGCGGCCCACCATAATCCGCCGCAGCTGGTGTTTGCGACCCTGACCATCGGCTTGTCGTGGGCGGCCGTGCATACCGGCTTCGCGCTGCATTATGCGCATGAATATTACCGTGGCGCCGAACCGGGCGGCCTTCAGTTTCCCAGCGGCAACCGGCGCGAGGTTGCCGATTATTGGGACTTTGTCTATTTCTCGTTTGTTATCGGCATGACGGCGCAGGTTTCCGACGTCGGCATCACCGACAAGACCATCCGTCGCACCGTCACCGCGCACGGCATCATCTCTTTCATCTTCAACACCGCCCTGCTCGCGCTGATGGTCAATATCGCCGCGAGCGCGATATGATCGAAAACGTCATTACAACAGGAGTGAGAGCCGTGAATTACGACCGTTCCACCGTCGAAGCCGTGGTCCAGCACTATTTCGACGCGCTCTATGAAGGCGACGCCGACAAGCTCGCGGCGATCTTTCACCCGTCTGCGGATCTGCGCTGGCTGGAGAAGGGCGAACTGCAGATCCTCACCCTACCCGACTGGATGGAGCGAGTGAGAAAGCGCGCATCCGCCAGGTCAGAAGGCAAGCCACGCGAGGATTTCATCGTCACCATCGACCGCTCCGACGATTCCACCGCCTTCATCAAGGTCCGCTGCCAGTTGCCGCCGCGCTATTTTACCGACTATCTGGTGGCGATGAAACTGAAGGACGGATGGCGGATCGTCTCGAAATCCTACCGCTACGATCTGCGGGAGTAAGTGCTCTTACCGTTGACCTCGGTCGCCTTCCGGGCAAACTGCGCCGTCGAGGACCCGAGCGACCGTGGAAGCCAATTTCCAGATATTCCTGATCCTTGTTGCGGTTCTGGCCGCAACTGCGCTTCTGGCGCGGCGAATCAATGTCGCGCCCGCGATCCTGCTATTGCTTGCGGGCGTTGCGCTCGCCTATGCGCCGGGAATGCCTGCGCTCGAACTGCCGCCCGAGCTGGTTCTGCTTCTGGTGTTGCCGCCGCTGATCTATTCGGCGAGCGTCGCGATGAGCTGGCGCGAGTTCAAGTTCAACTTGCGCCCGATCATCCTGTTGGCGGTCGGCTGCGTGTTGTTTACCGCCTTGGCAGTCGCCGCGGCGACGCATTTCCTGATCGGGCTGCCGTGGAATGTCGGGTTCCTGATGGGCGCCATCGTCGCGCCGCCCGACGCGGTGGCGCCGCTCGCGATCGCCCGCCGTTTGCGGATTCCGCGCCGAATCCTGGTGGTGCTCGAAGGCGAAGGACTGGCCAACGACGCCACCGCGCTGATCATGTATCGCTTTGCGCTCGCAGCGATCATGACCGGCACGTTTTCGCTGCCCGTCGCCATGGGCGAATTCGCAGGTATCGTTGTGTGCGAGATGATGTTTGGCGCGGCCGTAGGCTGGCTCTCGTTGCGGGCGCGTCACCATGCGCGCGATCCGCAAATCGAAATCACGCTGTCGCTGATCACCCCTTATGTGGCGTATTGGGTGCCCGCGCATTTTGGCGGCTCGGGCGTGATCTCGACGGTCGCCTGTGGTCTCTACATGAGCTGGAACGGACCGCTGTTGATCTCCGCGATAACACGGCTGCAGGGAATCTTCTTCTGGAATCTCGTGATCTACCTGGTCGAGGGTCTCCTGTTCCTGCTGACCGGATTTCAGATGCGCCTGTTGTTCGAGAAATCGAAAGCCTTTCCGCTCGGCGAAATTCTGACCGTGACCGCGGTGGTCACGGTCATGGTGGTCGTAGCGCGTTTCGCCTGGGTGTATCCTGCGACCTACGTGCCGCGGCTGATCAAGCAGATACGCGAGCGCGATCCCGCACCCCCATGGCAGTGGGTGTTCGTGCTTTCATTCGCCGGCGTGCGCGGCGCGGTTTCGCTTGCCGCGGCACTGGCGCTGCCCTTCACTTTGCCGAGCGGCGAGTTGTTTCCCTACCGCGACCTGATCCTGTTCGTCACTTTCAGCCTTATTTTCATCACCCTGGTCGGGCTTGGCCTCACCTTGCCGCTGGTCGTCAGGTGGCTTGGCGTCAACCAGGCGGGAAGCGCCGAGCGGTTGGCGGAACTCGAATCCGAAATCGCCGCGCGGCGCGAGGCGCTCGATGTCGCGCTCAAATCGCTCGACGCCATCACCGATCATCGCGAATTATCCGACGAAGTGGTGCGCCTGTTGCGCGCGCGCCACGAAACCCGTGCCAACCAGTTGCCGGACTCACTTGATCCGGAAGCCCGCGACATCTCCGCGGCCGGAGCCGAGCTGACGCGGGAGTTGATTGCGGCCGAGCGAAAGTTCATTCACGACTTGCTGCGCCACGGCAGGATTACGGACGAGACCCGGCGGCGGATCGAACGTGACCTCGATCTCGAGGAAGCAAGCCTTGCCAACCAGGAATATCGCAGGCTTCCGCCTTAGCATTGAGGTCCCGGCGCTTCCGCCGGGACGCGCCAACACCTCCAGGGCTCAGCCGGAGACACCGATCAGCAGGCGCGAAAGTTCGTCGGGCGCGGTGACCATGGCGTCGTGGCCGGTTGCGATTTCGGCCCAGCGCCAGCCCTGCTGCGCCTTGACGAAATCGCGTGAGGCCTGCGTGGCCAGATAGGACGGGTTGGTGCAATGGATATAGGTCCGCGGCAGGTTGTTGCCGACCGGCCCCTTGATGTTTTGCTTGCTGGTATAGGTGCCCAGCGGATGCGGGGTGAGGCGGCGCTTGAGCCATTCGGCATCGTTTGCGTCGGAAACAGCAAAAGCCGACGGCGGCGGCGCAGGCAGGCTCAATCCGCCGCTCGATTCTTCGGCAGCCTTTTTGCGGGCGGCGGCCACCTCAGGGGGCAGGCTATCGAACGGGCTTTTTCCACCCTCCACCACCAGCGAGTCCAGATAGACGAGATGACGGATACGCTCGGGCATCACATCGGCCACGCCGCTGATCGTAAGCCCGCCGAAGGAGTGCCCGACCAGCACGATGTTGGTCAGCTCTTCGGCTTCGATGACCTTGGTGATGTCCTTTGTGAAAGTGTCAAGGGTGATGTCCTTCGAGAGCAGGTGCTTGCGTTCGCCAAGCCCTGTCTGCGTCGGCGTGAACACCCGATGGCCTGCCGCGCGCAAGCGGTCCGCGACACGACTCCAGCACCAGCCGCCGTGCCAGGCGCCGTGAACCAGCACAAATGTCTGCCCCGTGCTTTGTGCCCTTGCCCCAGTGCCGCCGGCACCTGCTGCCAATCCTGCAATAGCCATCGTCTTGAGGACGTCCCGACGTTCCATGATCGTTGCTCCCTGCGTCTTGTTATTGTTAGGCCTGGTTGAGATCGGCCCACTTTACCACCATCGCAACCAAGGGTTTCAAAATTTTCACGACGTGGCAAGGTTATGTAATGACGATGTCGCCATGGATCGTGCTTTGCCCTACCCCGACCGGAATGGCGGTGTAATACCTTCTGGAATAGGAGAGGGTCATGGTCGCCCGCGTCAAGCCCAGAGTCGCTATCCCGCAAACGAACGCCCCTGTTATCGCGACCGAGCGCCTGATATTGCGACGGTGGCAAGAAGCCGATATCGAGCCAAATACGCAGATGCTTGCCGACCCTGTTTCGGCGCGATTCATCACATCCGACGGAAAGCCGGTCACTGAGGCCTTCTTCGGCTGGCGGAACGCGGCCATCATGGCCGGTCATTGGGCGTTGCACGGCTTCGGCATGTTCGTGGTCGAGGAAAAACAGACCGCGCGCTTCGTCGGACGGGTCGGGCCGTGGTGGCCGGCAGGTTGGCCAGGTCTCGAAGTCGGCTGGGGTATTGCCAGCCCTTTCCGGGGCAAGGGTTACGCGATCGAAGCCGCAGCCGCGTCCATCGATTGGGTTTTCGCGCAGTTCGCAATCGATCAAATCGCTCATTGCATCGACCGCGAAAACGTCGCGTCACAAAACGTTGCCCGGCGGCTCGGCGCATCCATTGAGAGCGAGTTCGACCTGTTCGGCCACGTCGCCGATGTGTGGGTGACACGACGCGAAGCCTGGAAGGCGCGGCTCAAACCGTAGCTTGCACGCTACTGGCGACCCAGCTGCGTCGCCTTCTCGACGCGATCAAATCTTTCGAGCGAGAGGATCGCGTCCGCCAGCTGATCGGCGCGGCCGTTGAGCACCGGGCGGGCGAGCGTCAGGAATTTCTGCGCCATCGCCCGCGCATCCGGGAACGAGTTCGGCTCGCCGGACGGATCGTCATGGACCCGCTCATGCACGCCTTCGTCGGTGGTGATGCGCACGCGCGCACCAAACGGATGCTTGCGGCCGATTTCGAGGAACTCGTCCTGCACGACATCGAACTTGTCCGCCAGCGCGTCGACGGCGGCGTCGCCGAGCCGGTCGTAATCGTCCCAGCCGAAGCGGCCCTGATCGAGCGCCACCGCACCGGTGAAGAACATCGAGAACTGCCCGCCGACGACGGAGGTCGGATGACGCTTGGTGGCTGCATCGCCGGTGAGCGTAATGCCGTTGCGATGCAGCCCGATCTCGACCCGCCTGATCTGGTCCGGCGTCAGATTGTGCTCGCGACGCATCGCGATCAAAGCATCGAGGGCGGCATGGGTGTAGCGGCAGCTTGGGTAGGGCTTTACGCCGATCTTCATGGTCTCGTAGATCTTGCCCAGACCGGCGATGGCCTTGTCGGGATGGGCGTTGTCGGTGTAGCCGACGAGGAGGCCGTGCTTGCCTTCCACCGCCTCGACCGCGCCGACGAAATCATTACGCGCCAGCGTCGCGGCGATGACGCCGTTCATCGCGGCGGCGCCGACCTGATAGCGCTTGTTCCAGGCGCCGTTGACCAGAAACTGCAGCGATCCCGCCGCCTGACTGCCTGACACGCCGAACGCCGCAACGATTCTCTGCTTCGACAAGCCGAAAAGCTTGGCGGCGGCAGCCGCTGCGCCATAAGTGCCGGCGGTGGCGGTCGGATGAAACCCGCGGGCATAGTGCGAGGTGGGATCGAGCGCCTGGCCGAGCCGGCAACACACCTCATAACCGGCGACGATCGCCGTCAACACCTCGCGGCCCGAGGCGCCGACCAACTCGCCGACCGCAAACGCAGCTGGGACCACCGGCGCGCTTGGATGCAGCGAAGAATCCGCATGCGTATCGTCGAAGTCGAGGGAATGGCCAAGTGCGCCGTTGAGCAGGGCCGCGACCGCCGGCGTCCAGGTCTTGGCATCGCCGAACACGGTGGATTCGCCGCCTGCGTCGAGCGCAAGCGCTTCAAGCATCCTGAGCAGCGAAGGCGTGGATTCCGCGTCACGCCGCGCCCTGATCGCGCTGCCGAGGAAATCCAGCGTCAGGACTTTGGCGCGCTCGCGTACGTCCAGAGGAATATCATCGAACTTCAAATCGGCGACAAAGGCGGCAAGCGTTGCGGTTTCATCGGCCATTGTTTTTCCTTAGCCCGACTGCTTTGTTCTGCTACGAAAACATCCCGCAGCTCGCCGAGCTTAGGCCCCTGGCACGGCTTCTTCAACGGCGGCAATCGCATGGCGGGGCGACGCTCATGCCGTTACCGTGGCAACTGGGCGAAGCCAACCTGGCGAAGCAAACTCTTTGCGATCAAGCGGTGGAACGGTAGAATCGCCGTGAGATAGATGCGACCAAGCCGATTATGGGTGAGCACAAGAGTCGTGGTAGTGACTTTGCGGCCGCCCTCCTCAGGGGCGACATCCACCACGACGCGAAAATCCAGATGGTGGTCGTCGAAGCCCGCGATCAACCGCTCCGGCGTCTCACTCAGAACCGGAAATAGTCCGATCACGCCGCCGGTATTGGGTTCGCCTTCGCCAGATGTTTTCAAACCTGCCGGCGCCGCAATCATGTTGCGCAGGTCCAGCAGCATTTGGACCCAGCGCGGGCTTTGTGAGAAAATTCGCTCGGCAGCAGTCCGTGCATCAAGATTCGCATCGGCTACCGTGACCTGAAAGGCGTCTGCAAACTGCGCACCAGCCAGCACGCCGTCGCGATCCACCTCGGGCTTGATTTCGCGGATCATCATAGCGACGCAAGTCTTGCGCGCCAGGCGGCGGGAAAGCAAGACACAAACCCGCGGGCTAAAGATCAGTCATTTTCGCGATGAAATCGGCGCGCGGTGTCAGCGCGCTGGCACGCGGGTGATTTTCGCGCCGAGCGCGTTGAGCCGCTCGTCGATGCGCTCATAGCCGCGTTCGATCTGGTCGGCATTGTTGATGGTGCTGACGCCTTCCGCGCAGGCTGCGGCCAGCAGCATGGCCATGCCGGCACGAATGTCCGGCGAGGACATCAGCGCACCCTTGAGCCGGCTCGGCCCGGCCACGATCGCCCGGTGCGGGTCGCACAGTACGATGCGTCCGCCCATCGCAATCAGCTTGTCGACGAAGAACATCCGGGATTCGAACATTTTCTCGAACATCAGGATCACGCCGTCGCACTGGGTTGCGGTGACGATCGCAATCGACATCAGATCGGCCGGAAAGGCCGGCCACGGCTGGTCCTCCAGTTTCGGGACGTGGCCGCCGAAATCGTCCTGGATCTTGAGCGTTTGCCGAGCCGGGACGATGAGGTCGTCGCCTTCCGCCTGACAGGCGATGCCGAGCCGCTCAAAGCCCATCCGGATCGAGCGCAGATGGTGAATGCCGGCGCGAGCGATACGCAACGGCGAGCGCGTCACCGCGGCAAGCCCGATCAGGGAGCCCACTTCGATGTGATCCGGCCCGATCGAATAGCTGACGCCACCGAGCGTCGCGCCGCCGTGCACGACCATGGCATTGGTGCCGATACCTTCAATGCGGGCGCCGAGTGCCACCAGAAAGCGCACGAGGTCCTGCACATGCGGCTCGGAAGCGACGTTACGCAAATGGCTGGTGCCATCGGCCGCCACCGCGGCCATCAACGCGTTCTCGGTGGCTGTGACGCTGGGCTCGTCGAGGAAAACGTCCGCACCTTTCAGGCGAGCGCTGCGGAAGTAAAGCCGGTCGGACGCCGTGACGGTTGCGCCGAGCTGTTCGAAGGCGAGAACATGGGTGTCGAGACGCCGCCTTCCGATCACGTCGCCGCCGGGCGGCGGCAACGTCAGCTCGCCGCAACGCGCAAGCAGCGGCCCTGCCAGCAGGATCGAAGCCCGGATTCGCGCGCAAAGCTCCGGATCGAGATCGGCGGCGCGGATGGTTTTGGCGTGGATCGCAAGCCTGTTGCGAGCCTGCCATTCCGCCGCAACCCCGATCGATCGGATCAGTTCGACCAGCGTTTCGGTGTCGCGAATCCGCGGCACGTTGTTCAGCGTCACCGGATGTTCGGTGAGCAGGCTTGCTGCGATGATCGGCAACGCGGCGTTCTTGTTGCCCGACGGCTCGATCGTGCCTTTCAGCCGATGACCGCCTTCGACGATGTACTGGATCGGCGAGTTCATCCAAACCGCACCTCCGGGCGCGACAGAGCGAAATGGGAGCGCAGGGTCTCTCCCTGATAGACCTCGCGGAACAGGCCCCGCTTCTGCAGCAGCGGCACGACTTCCGAGATGAAGAGATCGAGCTGGTGCGGCAGCACCGGCGGCATGAGATTGAAGCCATCGGCCGCCCCATCCTCGAACCAGTCCTGCATGAGGTCGGCTATCTTTTCCGGTGATCCGGCGACGGTGAAATGTCCTCTCGCACCGGCGAGCTTGGCGAGCAGCTGTCGCAGTGTCGGCCGCTCTCTGGCGACAAGCGCAACGACGGCTTCGGTTCGGCTGCGCGAAGCCTCGTTCTTGCTGGGGTCGGGGAAATCGGCCACCGACAGCGGCTGATCCAGCGCGAGTTTAGAAAAATCATATCCGCCAAAACGCTGCGACAGGCGATGGCGGCCAACTTCGGGATCGGAGAGTTCGTTGAGCTCTTCGGCATAGCGCTCGGCCTCGACCTCGGTAGAGCCGATGATCGGGCTGAACCCCGGCAAGATGAGAACCTGCCGGGGATTGCGGCCCTCGGCCTCGATCAGCCCCTTGAGATCCGCATAGAACGCTTTCGCGGTTGCCTTCTCGAGATGCGCGGTGAACACCGCTTCCGCATGGCGCGCGGCGAAACTTTTGCCGGTATCGGAAGAGCCGGCCTGGACAAAGACCGGGCGGCCCTGCGGCGAGCGCGGCATGTTCAGCGGTCCCAACACGGGATTATGCGGCCCCTTATGGTCAATCGTCCGCACTTTCGTACGGTCGGCGTATCGCCCGCCCGCGCGGTCGTCGAGCACGGCATCGTCGGCCCAGCTGTCCCAGAGGCCCTTGACCACCGTCATGAACTCCTCGGCGCGCTCGTATCGATCGGCATGACCAACTTGTCCGATATTGCCGAAGTTGGCACCAGCCTGAGGCGACCAGGTGGTGACGATGTTCCAGCCGACGCGGCCTTTGCTGATGTGATCGAGCGAGGCAAACTGACGTGCCAGATTGTAGGGCTCGGTATAGGTGGTCGAGCAGGTGGCAATCAGCCCGATGCGGCTGGTCGCCATGGCCACGGCCGCAAGCGCCGTGATCGGCTCCAGCCAGTTGAATGGCGTGCTCTCGACGTCGTTCCAGAGGCCCAGGACGTCGGCGAGAAAAATCGAATCAAAAAGACCGGCTTCCGCCTTTTGCGCCAGCTCCGCCGTATAGCGGATGTCGGTCAACGGCAACCTGGAGGATTTCGGGTGCCGCCATGCGGCCTCATGATGTCCGCGGCTCTGGATGAAAAGATTGATGTGCATGCGGGACATCAGACATCCCCGACTTGTCTGGATGGGGTGAAAACGGCCCCCTTACGAAATGCCGGTGAGGCTGCTCACCTCTCCGGCAGGCCCCTTGAGTCCAGGCGGATCGTTGCCGACGGCGCGCCCTACACGTCTACATTGGCGCTGAGCGAATTATCCTGGATGAATTCGCGCCGCGGCTCGACCACGTCGCCCATCAGCTTGGTGAAGATGTCGTCGGCCTCGTCGACCTCCTTGATCTTGACCTGCAACAGCGAGCGCGCTTCGGTATCGAGCGTGGTCTCCCAGAGCTGATCGGCGTTCATCTCGCCGAGGCCTTTGTAGCGTTGCAAGGTCAGACCCTTGCGGCCTGCCTCGATCACTGCCTCGAACAGGTCGACGGGGCCGTGAACCGGAGTTTCGGCGTCCTTCCGCCTGAGCACGCCCCGACGCCCATAGGCCTCCTGCAGCTTCACCGCATATTCATCGAGCTTGCGCGCATCGGCCGATCCCAACAGTGCATGATCGAGTACGGCGACGTCCCTCACGCCGCGCACCGTGCGCTCGAACACGAAACCTGCACCTTCCTCGAAACGTCCGATCCAGCCGCGCTCGACCTCGTCGGCCTGCGCATCGAGACGACGCGCGATGTATTCAGCGGCGGCGACCGCCTTCGGCAGATCGCCAAAAACCTGGTGCCGCAGCACGCCCGCAATCGCGGCCTGTTCGACCACCTTGCGGTTATAACGGCTGTGCAGGTTGCGCAGTACGGCGCGGATGACGCGGGCGTCTTCCACCAGCGCCAACAGGTCGCGGCCGGCGCGGTCATCGCCGGAGGCCGGCTTGAACACGCATTCCTCGATCCCGGTCGAAATCAGGTAGTCCTCCAGCGCGCGCTCGTCCTTCAGATACTGCTCGGATTTGCCGCGCGTAACCTTGTAGAGCGGCGGCTGGGCGATATAAAGATAGCCCTGATCGATGATCTCGCGCATCTGCCGGTAGAAGAAGGTCAGAAGCAGTGTGCGGATGTGGGCGCCGTCGACGTCGGCGTCGGTCATCAGGATGATCTTGTGATAGCGCAGCTTGTCGATCGAGAAATCGTCGCTGATGCCGGTGCCGAGCGCGGTGATCAGCGTGCCGATCTGCTCAGATGACAGCATCTTGTCGGCGCGCACGCGCTCGACATTGAGGATCTTGCCGCGCAACGGCAGGATGGCCTGGAATTCGCGATTGCGGCCCTGCTTGGCGCTCCCACCGGCCGAGTCGCCCTCGACGATGAAGATCTCGCTCTTTGCGGGATCTTTCTCCTGGCAATCGGCCAGCTTGCCGGGCAGGGACGAGACGCTGAGCGGATTCTTGCGGGTGAGCTCGCGCGCTTTGCGCGCGGCTTCGCGGGCGGCCGCGGCCTGGATCACCTTGCCGACGATCACCTTGGCTTCCGACGGATGCTCCTCGAACCAGGCCTGGAGCGCCTCGTTGATGACATTCTCGACCACGGGGCGGACTTCCGAGGACACGAGCTTGTCCTTGGTTTGCGAGGAAAATTTCGGATCCGGCACCTTCACCGACAGCACGGCGGTCAGTCCCTCCCGGCAATCGTCGCCGGTGAGCTGGATCTTTTCCTTTTTCGCATTGGCGTCAGCATAGAAGTTGACCTGGCGCGTCAGCGCGCCGCGGAAACCCGCGAGATGGGTTCCGCCGTCGCGCTGGGGAATGTTGTTGGTGAAGCACAGCACATTCTCATGATAGCTGTCGTTCCACCACAATGCCGCTTCGACGCCGATGCCATTCATCTCGGCCTTGACCATGATCGGTGCGGGCACGATCGCCTTCTTGTTGCGATCGAGATATTTCACGAACTCCTCGACGCCGCCCTGGTAACGCATTTCCTCCCGCTTCTCGACCGCGTGGCGCATGTCGGAGAGGATGATGTTGACGCCGGAATTCAGGAAGGCGAGCTCGCGCAGGCGGTGCTCAAGCGTCGCAAAATCGTATTCGACGTTGGTGAAGGTCTCTCTGGAGGCGAGGAACGTCACTTCGGTGCCGCGTTTGCCATGGGCCTCGCCGACCACTTTCAGCGGCGCCACCGAATCGCCATGCACGAATTCGATGAAATGCTCCTTGCCGTCGCGCCAGACCTTGAGCAGCAATTTGCTCGACAGCGCGTTGACGACGGAGACGCCCACGCCGTGCAATCCGCCGGACACCTTGTAGGAATTCTGATCGAATTTTCCGCCTGCATGCAGCTGGGTCATGATGACCTCGGCTGCGGAAATGCCTTCGCCCTTGTGGATGTCGACCGGAATGCCGCGGCCGTCGTCGCGCACCGTGACCGAGCCGTCGGCGTTGAGAACGACTTCCACCGAGGTCGCATGGCCCGCGAGCGCCTCGTCGATGGCGTTGTCGACGACTTCATAAACCATGTGGTGCAGGCCACTGCCGTCGTCGGTGTCGCCGATATACATGCCAGGCCGTTTGCGGACGGCGTCGAGCCCCTTCAAGACCCGGATCGATTCCGCACCATATTCGACAGGAATGGAATGCTCAGTGTCGGCAATCGATTGCCGGGCAGGTTCGGTCATGTGAGGCCTTCGAGGATGTCTTCGAATCAGCGGCGCGAAAGGGGCCCTGATCAGGCTATTTCTGCCATGAAAGAGGAGGCGCGCCTAGCGTAAAGTCTTGGTCAGTAAACTACTGAACAGATAAGGTTTTTAGGCAGTTTTTCAAGGCCGCAACAAGCCGTTTTGAAGCCTCTGCAAAAGTGCGATTCGCAGCCTCACTTTTCGCCTCCTGTTTCCTCTTCCGCTCGCTTTCGCTGAGTTCCGCGAGCCTTGGGCGCGCCTAGATCATGATGCGATAAAGTGGAATCGCATCATGATCTCATCTCATTGTTTGAGCATGATCTTTCGGAAAACCGGTCTCCACTTTTCCGGATCATGCTCTAGACCCGCGGCGTGATCCGGCCGGATTCGACCGCAAAAATTTCGCACGCGGCGCCGACGTCGGCGAAGGCCGCAGGATCGGCGCCGGTCATGAAGACTTGCGCGCCCAATCTTGAGAGTTCATCGAACAACGCGATGCGCCTGCCGGGATCAAGATGAGCCACCACCTCGTCAAGCAGCAACAGCGGCGTGATGGCGGTCATTTCCGCAACCAGGCTGGCATGGGCGAGCACGAGCCCGATCAGGAGCGCCTTCTGCTCGCCGGTCGAGGCGTCGCGGGCCGGCGTGTTTTTCGGCGCGTAAACGACTTGCAGGTCGGTGAGGTGCGGACCATCGAGCGTGCGGCCGGCAATGGCATCGCGGGCGCGGTTCTCGCGAAGGATTTCCCGATAGCGATCTTCCACGGCAGTCGCAGGTTCGCTCATCAGCGCGTTTTCCATCCAGCCGTCGAGCATGATCTCGGCGGAAGGAAACGCAGATGTCTCGCCGCGCGCGCGTAGCATCGCGGCCAGTTTGAGCGCGGTCTGGCCGCGCATCGCCGCCACTGCCACGGCGAGTTCCGCCGTCTCGCGTTCGATGGCGTCGCACCAATGATCGTCGTAATTGCGCACCTCGAGCAGGCGGTTGCGCGAACGCAAGGAGCGGTCGAGCGCCGACACCCGCGCCGAGTGCTCGCTGTCGATGGCGAGCACCAGACGGTCGAAAAACCGCCGCCGCTCCGAGGCCGGCCCGAGAAACAGGCCGTCCATTGCAGGTGTCAGCCACACCATGCGCAAATGATCGCCGAACGCAGCCGCCGAAGACACGCTCTCGCGGTCGATGCGGCAGCGCCGGGTCGTCGCAGAAGCCTCCCCGATCGGGGCGTCGATGCCGGTGCCCAGCGTAGCGAGCCCAAGGGCGCCTTCCACTTCGGCGGAAACCGCCCACGAGCCGTCGCCCTCGTTGTCTGCAACATCCTCGAGCGTGGCGCGGCGCAAGCCGCGTCCGGGCGAAAGAAAGGAGATGGCCTCGATGCAGTTGGTCTTTCCGGCGCCGTTCGGGCCGACCAGCACGACCATGTCGCTGCCCGTCGCAAGGCTCGCCGCGCGATAGTTGCGGAAATGCGTCAGCGAGAGGCGGCGAATGCGGGAGGCGGTCATGGCGGCCTTCGTCCCTCTCCCTTCGGAGGGTGGCAACTACACCCGCATCGGCATCAGCACGTAGAGCGCGCCCTTGGAATCCTTGTCCTGCACGAGCGTCGGCGAACCCGGGTCGGCCAGCTTCAGCACCGCAACCTCGCCCTCGATCTGGGCCGCGATATCGAGCAGATATCTCGAGTTGAATCCGATATCGAGCGGATCGGAGGCGTATTCGACCTCGAGTTCCTCGGTCGCGCTGCCGGAATCCGGATTGGTGACGGAGAGCACCAGCTTGCCGGCCGACAGCGCCAGCTTCACCGCACGGCCGCGCTCGCTCGAAATCGTCGAGACACGGTCGACTGCTGCTTCGAAATCCTTCTTGTCGATGACGAGTTCCTTGTCGTTGTTCTGCGGAATGACGCGGCCATAATCCGGAAACGTGCCGTCGATCAGTTTCGAGGTCAGCACCGCGTTGCCGAGGGTGAAACGGATCTTGCCCTGCGAGAGCTCGATCCTGATCTCGGCCTCGTTGTCCTCGATCAGGCGCTGCACTTCGCCGACGGTCTTGCGCGGCACGATCACGCCAGGCATGCCGGTGGCGCCCTTGGGCAAAGCCAGATCGATCTGGGCCAGACGATGCCCGTCGGTCGCCACCGCGCGCAAGGTTGCGGCCTTGGCGCTGCCGGCGGAGTGCAAATAGATGCCGTTCAGGTAATAGCGGGTCTCTTCGGTCGAGATCGCAAACTGCGTCCGGTCGATCAGCCGCTTCATGTCGGCGGCCGCAAGGGCGAATGAATGCGACATGTCGCCGGCGGCAAGATCGGGAAAATCGTTTTCCGGCAAGGTCTGCAGCGTGAAGCGCGAGCGCCCCGCGCGGATCGCCAGCACCGCACGGTCGCTGTCGCCTTCCAGCACGATCTGCGCGCCTTCGGGAAGTTTGCGCACGATATCGTAGAACATGTGCGCCGGCACGGTCGTCGAGCCGGCGGTCGCGGTTTCGGCGGCAAGTGTCTCCGTCACCTCCAGATCAAGATCGGTGGCCTTCAGCGACAGCCGCGCATTTTCGGCACGAAGGAGCACGTTGCCGAGGATCGGGATGGTGTTGCGGCGCTCGACCACGCGATGGACGTGCCCCAGCGATTTCAGGAGTTGCGCGCGTTCGACGGTAACCTTCATTGCAATACCCGCCCGATCCGAAAGATGGGAAAGCCGAGCCGGCGCGCAAAGGCACGCCGCGGCGTCTGGACCCGAATGCCCGATCAAACTGGGCGGATCAAGGCCTTCGGGGGGACCTCAAAGTGGCGCGGATGGGGCGCAAGTGCAAGAGATGCGCGAGCCGTTCCCCACGTTTTGCCCTCGGCAAACGAGCAGGAAAGCGCCCGGCGTTGCTCCCCGGCGGGTTCAAGTTCTCACCTGCGTCCCTGCCCCGCGGACGGAGCAGGGAACCGACACGCTCAGCGGCTACTCGCTCTGCAGTTGACGCTTGAGAGACTCGACCTCTTCGGAGAGCGCGACATCCTTGGCCACCAGGGCCTCGATCTTGCGCACTGCGTGCAGGACGGTGGTGTGATCGCGCCCGCCGAACCGGCGGCCGATTTCGGGCAGCGAGCGCAGGGTCAACGTCTTGGCCAGATACATTGCCACCTGGCGCGGACGAACGACATTGGCCGTGCGGCGCGACGACAACAGGTCGGAGCGGCTCACATTATACTGCCTCGCCACCACGCGCTGGATGTCTTCGATCTTGATGCGCTTGGGTTCCTGCGGACGGATCAGGTCGCGCACCTCGCGCTCGGCCATTTCCAGCGTCACCGGCTGGGCGTTGAGCTTGCTGTGCGCGAGCAGGCGGTTGATGGCGCCCTCGAGATCGCGGCCGTTGTGGGTGATGGTGCGGGAGAGATATTCCAGCACCAGTTCGGGAACATCGAAACTGGCGTGATGGGCTCGCGCCGCGGCGACGCGCGAGCGGAGAATGCCAAGCCGCAACTCCTCGCCGAGCGAGCCCATCTCCACGACAAGACCGCCCGCAAGCCGCGAGCGAACGCGATCATCGAGGCTCTCGAGGTCGGAGGGCGGACGATCGGCCGCGATCACCACCTGACGGCCGGCATCGATCAGCGCGTTCAGCGTGTGGCAGAATTCAGCCTGGGTCGACTTGCCCTGCAGGAATTGCAGATCGTCGATGACAAGCACATCGATGCCGCGCAGCGCCTCCTTGAACGCCAGCGCCGTCTGCGTCTTCAGCGCCGCCACGAAGCCATACATGAATTTTTCGGCGGTGAGATAGAGTACCTTGCGTTCGTTGCCGGAATTGCCGGCCCAGGTCACGGCCTGCAACAGATGGGTTTTTCCCAAACCGACGCCGGCATGGATATAGAGTGGGTTGAACATCACGGGATCGCCGCGCCGGCCTTCCGCCACCTGGCGTGCCGCGGCATGGGCCAGCGTATTGGAGCGCCCGATCACGAAACTTGCGAATGTCAGGCGCGGGTCGAGCGGCGAACCGCCGAGCGCATCATGGCTGGCGGAGACAGGCGCGGTCGCGGTCGCGCGCAATTCGGCAAACGGCCTTCCATCCAGCCGTTCGGGGCGGCGCGCATCGACCGGCGCCACGGTCTCCTTGACGGGCGCCGCACATCGCATCGCCGAGCGCACTGTGAGATCGATCCGGTGCACCTCCGGCATCTCGGCCTGCCAGCACGAAAGGACGCGCTCGGCGTAGTGCGCCTGGATCCAGCTCTTCAGAAACCGCGTGGGAACCGAAAGATGCACGCTTTCATCCTGGACGCCTTCCAGGTCCATGCGCGCAAACCAGCTGGTATAGACGTCTTCTCCGACGCTCGAGCGCAGCCTGCCTTTCACGCGAGACCAACGATCCTGTTCCGTATTTGTCATTGCCCTGGGACTTCTCTGAAAGAGTTTTGTTGAGGGTGAAATTGCCGGGCACGTGTCCGGCACCGACCTTCAGCGAACCTTCCTTCTTCGCCCATGGCTCTCCCGTTCGGCGTGAAGCCGTCAGGCAGATCATCGGCTGAAAAGGAAAGCGCTCGTGAGGTCAGCGCATACTCAACGGTCGATCCGGAGCTCGCGCGGGAGGCCGCGTGCAGGCAGTCTCCAAAACGCTCAAAAGACTATCGTCTGAAAATGGCTTTAGATAAAAAACTACAATTTCGTAAGACATACGACCTCCCCCTCTTACCGCCACTATTCACGGCAAGTCGTCATTCCAAACGGTTCAAATTCGATCAGCGTCATCTGAAAATCCAATTCTTCAGTTGTTACGCCGTTCGCTCCGCCCTCTTAACCCCGACCCCGTTCGCCCGCTTCGCTTTCGGTATGTTCGGCAGGCCTGCGTTTGTTTCTCTTGTTCGAAGCGAGCGAGACGCGTGCCCCGCCTGAGAAATTTCGACACAGAACTCCGTTACCCATATAGCTATGGATTTGACTCCGCTAATCACTTGGAAAGCGTCGCCAACGCGCACACCGCCGCCGATTTGCACGTCCGCCCCGATCCTTAAACCCGCGCTGGTCTCAAGAGCCGTGGGCGCAGCGAACGTACTTAGAGATACATCATGCCTTGTTTCCCGCAACGAAAATGATTCATCGCGACTGCCACCAAAAACGACTTGGCGGTCGCCCACCCAGGCGGTGGCCATCTTGCGAAGCCGCAAGATTTTGAATCTGTGCGAAGATTCGAAACGCAAAGCAGGTGTCACATTTTCAGCGCGCGCCCAAAATAAATTCATAAATTGTTTACTTTCGGGCAAGGCTGAGGCGAATTTTCAAACAACTCCTCGCCGCTATGCCGATAAGTGACTACGCAAACGCGTTTTTTTTTGTTCGTCGAAGCAGGGTAACCCCTGGATGTCCGCCGCTGCCGCGTTGTTGCGATTGCGATTTCGATGGCAAAGTCTGGCAGCTATCGCCTGCATTTGCCAGGTCTGTGCCTTCATCGGCCCGCGTCATATGTCGGCCAGGACACGGCGCGGTGAAAATTCACGGGTCAAGAGATTTCGTGATAAAGAAAAAAAGCCCGGCAAGGCCGGGCTCTCATGGACCGCCGTTGGTCGACCGCTTATTTCGCGAGCTTCGCGATCTGATGCGCCAGCCGCGAGACCTTCCGGCTTGCATTGTTCTTGTGAATGATCTTGCCCTGCGCCGCTCTCATGAGCTCCGGTTCGGCGTGCGCCATCGCCTTTAGTGCAGCCTCACGGTCGCCGCGCTTGATCGCCTCTTCGACGGATCGCACCGAACTGCGCATCTGGGTGCGGCGGGATTTGTTGACGATGGTGCGGCGGGCAATCTTGCGCGTCGCCTTCTTGGCGGAAGTAGTATTGGCCATGTTCTCAATTGTCCTTCGGCATTGACGGAAGCGCGGACGGGCGTGAGCGTGCCGACGGTTCGCCTGATCGACGCTGATATGTCTTACGGTGCTCTCTTGAGAATGCCCCCCCGGCGCACAGGCTCGGAAGGCGTGCTCATACGGCGGCGATGCTCAAAGACAGCGGCGGCGGGATTGCGCCCGCCGCCATTGCGGGCCTTATAGAGCCACCTCCGCGCAGCGTCAACGCCTTCTGCCTTCCCGGGAGCCCGCGGGGGGTGTGCCAAAAGGCCGATAAGGCGCTGATGAGGTTGAATTTCCCGTGCTGCCCCGGTAATGGCTGGCCCCGGTATGGCGGTTGGCAAGTCCGCGTCACTGGTGCTGCTCATTGTCTGAACCAAAGCCACACCGGATCCAATCTATTGCCAGTGTCTTTTTCGATTCCATAATTCGCAAGCCAAGCCACCTCATGATGATACGAACCTCGGAACCGAAACACTTGGCGCGTGACAAAGGGTGAAGCATGATCCGCGGTTTTTTCCGCCTTGTGGGGCTACTGCTCCTCGCTGGCGGATTTGTTTTCATGGTCTATGACGGGGCGCGCTTCGTCGCCGACAACACCCTGCGCTTCACCCGGTTCGGCGATTTCTGGAACGACGTACATCAGTCGAGCCAGCTGGCGTTCCATGCCTGGGTCGCGGCCAAGTCGCCCTGGCTGTGGAACAGCGTGTTCCGCGTCATACTGGATCAGCCGGCCTTTGCCGTGATGGGGATATTCGGAATTCTGCTGATGCTGCTGTTTCGACCGCGCAAGCCGTTGATCGGCTATTCCAGGGACTGAGGGATCAAATGCCTTGATAACACCTCCCTCGCCCATGCCGCCTCATTCGTGGCAGCGCAAATCGGCGAGACCGAAGCCAGCGTCAGGCCGGTCTAGTGGAACATCCTTTCGATGCGCGCGAAGCCGGATTTGATGACCCGGTTGGAACGCGCGGTGATCAGCGACAGATAGCGGATGAACGTGATCACGAATACCACGCCCAGAAAGCCGGTGATCTTGTCTCCGCCGCTCCGGTTGAACAGCGAACTCGTGGTGCATTCGTCGGTCAAGCAATGCGACTTGATGAACCAGAAAATGATGACCGAGAGCACGGTGACCAGCTTAAGGCTGTCTTCATAAGCGCGTTCCAGGTCGTTGTTCACGCCATCGAAAATATGCTGCGTGTAATTCTGCTGGAAAGCGTCGAATTCGTAGGGCGAGTAAATGAACACCAGCAACATCACGTTGGTGTAGGCCACCAGGACGAACAGGTCCCAGACGACCCCGGTCCCTTCGCCGAGACCGAACGCAAACCAAATGCGATAAAGCGACAGGACTACGAATATGATGGCGAACGCAGTCGCCAGGCCTCTGCGCTGAGTGACGAAGGTTTGCCCGAACATGCCGGTCATCATGTAGCGCCGGCCGGGCAGCAGATAGGCCACCACCAGCACTGCGACCGAAAGGGCGACCAGATGGTCCGGCCATCCCAACGCTGCCTTGGCAACGGCAATCTCCCAGAAGGGATGCTTGAGGTGATAGCCGGGTTCCGAAAACAGCAACCTGGCGGCGTCGCAAAGAATAATGCCGGGAAAGTTCGGAACCTCCCGGGCGATCACGACCGCAGCTTCGCAAGACAGGTATTGGTTATAGGCCGACATCAGGAAGGCAATGGTCAGGCTGGCCAGCACATTTGAGACAAAGCTGACCCAGATTAATCCCCAGAACAAGCGCGGGTAGTCGTATTTGATCTCTGCCTTATCTCGGCCGTCGTTGAAGAAGTCCGTGCAAAAATACCCCTTCGACAATCGTGGAATGATTCCCCAGGCGGCGGCGGAAATCGCCTGCACGAGAGCAAACAGGAAATAATATTTGAAGCCCAGATATTCGCCGATTCCGTTGGAAATGAATCCCACCAAAGCGCCATGGATCGGACCATAGATCAGGGACGCGATGGCCGTTCCCACCAGATCAAGAAAAAGAATGCTTTCGACCTCGCGCGAGATCAGCACGCCGACAAGATTGAGCGCGACGCAAACCGCAATGATGAAGACGGCCCTGCTGAATCGAAAAAGCTGGTCCCCTGTCACCGCCTGGATATGCATGAATGTCACCCCGGCCAACAGTCGCGCCGACGGCTGCCACCTGCGGCGGCTGCCTTGCCGACCAAACAGAAAGTGATAAAATGCGTCGCGTGTTGGTTGCAACGATGAGACTATGCTCCCATTGTTTTTGGAGAACAAGATGACCGCCGCTGCCGCTTCGGACCATGCACAGACACCGGCGAAGCGAGACCCACGCCTGTACTTCTGGATTGCTTCGACTGGCACGGCGCTGATTGGCGTCGCCCTGTATCTGCTCGCGCCGACCCCGAACGTCGCCCTCTACTCGCTGTTGTTCCTCGCCCCGGCCTATCTGATTACTTGGACCGGCATTTTGCTCGGTAAGCGCGCCTGAGGACGTCGGCTCACGCTACGGTGATCGCGTCGGGTCGTGGCGACGTTATCACGTGAAAGGCCGGTCGACGGCTGGCCGGCCATCGGCGTAACAGGGGCTTTGGCGACCCAAGCAACGACCTATATATTCGACCTAAGGTGCAGGATCCCTCCGACATCCTGACGCCAGGAGGTAACCATGTTGTTCATGCGCAAGACCACCACGCTGCCGAGCGCGGCCGAGGCGCTGCCCGGTCGTGCCGATCCGATTCCGACCGCCACCCGCCATTTCGTCAACGGTCATCCATTGAAGCCGCCTTATCCTGCCGGCCTGGAGCAAGCGGTGTTCGGTCTTGGCTGTTTCTGGGGCGCGGAACGCAAATTCTGGGAGCTCGGCGACGCCGTCTACACGACGGCTGCGGGATATGCGGGTGGTCACACCAGGAATCCCACCTATGAAGAAGTCTGCTCGGGACGTACCGGGCACACCGAGGTCGTGCTTGTCGTGTTCGATCCGAAAAGGGTTTCCTACGATCAGCTATTGAAGACATTTTGGGAAAGCCACAACCCGACCCAGGGCATGCGACAGGGCAATGACGTGGGTACGCAGTATCGGTCCGCGATCTACACCTTCAACGAAGCGCAGCGCAAAGCCGCCGATGCATCCAAGGCCGCTTACCAAAAGGCGCTGGCGGCAAAGGGCCTCGCTGCAATCACCACCGAGATCGCACCCGCCGGCGAGTTCTATTTCGCCGAGGACTATCATCAGCAATATCTGGCCAAGAACCCCGCCGGCTATTGCGGGCTGGGCGGCACCGGTGTCTCGTGTCCGATCGGCGCGGGCGTCTGGGTCTGATTGCCTCGCATCGACGGGAAGCCGGCCTTAGGCCGCTCGCGCCCCGGCGACACCATCCTCGTCGGCGAACGCTGGTTCTGACGAAGGACGAAGTCCTTTGTCATTCCGGGATGGTGCGTAAGCACCAGACCTCAGATGCGCAATTGCGCATCGGGGAATCTCGAGATCCCGGGTTCGCTCACTTCATTCGCGCCCCGGGATGACGCCTTTGGCGTCACTTCAAATGCCTGGCGAAGAAAGCAAGGCTGCGCGGCCATGCGATATCGGCACTGGCCTTGTCGTAACTTGCCCGTTCATCGCAATGAAAGCCGTGCTGCGCGCCGGGATAGATGTGGATCTCCACGTCGGACCGCTTGGCGCGGATGATCTCGACGTCGCTGAGCGGGATGCTCGCATCCTTCTCGCCGAAATGAAGCTGGGTCGGCACTTTCGGCGCCTCGTCGGCGAAACGGACGATCGCGCCACCATAATAGCCGACCGCGGCGGACAGGCCCGTCAGCCTGGTCGCTGCGGCATAAGCGATGCTTCCGCCAAGACAGAAGCCGACAATCCCGACCGGACCGACATTCTTGACGACATCGATGGCGGCCTGGGTGTCACGCAGCATCGCTGCCCAGTCGGGATTGGCGACGAACTTGCGCGCCACCGTGATCTCGTCCGGCGAATAGCCGGACTGGAAATTGCGTTCGATACGGTCGAAGATCGCGGGCGCGATCGCGACATAACCCTCGTTGGCAAGACGATCGCAGACGGAGCGGATGTGGTGGTTGACGCCGAAGATTTCCTGGATCACGACCACCGCCGCTTTCGGCGTGCCGGTTGGGTCGGCGCGATAGGCGCCAAGTTGAAAATTGTCCGAAGCCGTCAGCTTGATGTCGTGTCCCACGTGTTCCATCCGATTTCTAGAGAGTACGAATTCCGCGTGGCGGAATTGAAGAGCCCCAAGGTCGAGAACTCGCCCTTAACCAACGCAGTTGTAGCGAGGCTTCGGCCAACAATCGACAGATACGACAGCATTATTGCCGCAGTGCAAAATGCGCTCGCAATTTATTTTTTTGCAGCCAATTCCAAAAGCATTGCCTCCTGAATGGATCGCTATCATTCTCCCGCGTCTGGCATCGGTCCGGTGGGTGCCAGCTAACAAGAACAATGAGTTCCGCCGTAAGCGGCAATCTTGCACCGGCAGGGGAAGAAAACCATGCCTAGTCTCAATATCAATGGACGGAATATGTCCGTCGAAGCGGCCGGCGACACGCCGCTGCTCTGGGTCATTCGCGAGCAATTGCAGATGACCGGTACGAAATTCGGTTGCGGCGCGGGACTCTGTGGCGCCTGCACCGTTCACCTCAACGGCGAAGCTGTGCGTTCCTGTCAGACCTCGCTGAGCGATGCGGCCGGCAAAAAGATCACGACCATCGAGGGTCTGAGCGCCAAGGGCGATCACCCCTTGCAGAAGGCGTGGATCACAGAGCAGGTCCCGCAATGCGGCTACTGCCAGTCCGGGCAGATCATGCAGGCAGCCTCGCTGCTTGCGAAGAATTCCAACCCGACCAAGGAAGAAGTGGTGGCCCATATGGACGGCAATCTCTGCCGTTGCATGACCTATTCGCGCATTCAGAAGGCGATCATGCGTGCGGCCTCCGAAATGCGCACCGCTTCCAACTCCGGCACCGAGCGGAGGGCAACATGAATACGCACGTGAAAATCACCCAAAGCGAGCCGGCTGATCTCAGCCGACGCTCATTCCTCGTCGGTTCCGCGGCCGCCGGTCTTGCGCTCGGCTATTCGGCCGTCCCGGGCCTCCTGGGCGCCGATCAGGCGTTCGCTGCGACGAGCAGCTTCGATCCCAGCGTCTGGTATTCGATCGCGCCGGACGGGATCGTTACCATCACCTGCGGCAAGGCCGACATGGGCCAGCATATTGCCTCGACCATGGCGCAGATCATCTGCGAAGAACTCGGCGCAAGCTGGAAGGACATGCGGGTCCAGCTCGCATCCAACGATCCGAAGTTCAACGATCCGGTGCTTGGCGCCCAGATCACCGGCGGAAGCTGGAGCACGATGATGAACTTCGATGCGATGAGCCGCGCAGGTGCCGCGGGCCGCATCGCATTGACCGAAGCCGCAGCCGCTGCGATGGGCGTGCAAGCCGGCGACCTGGTGGTGAGGGACTCCACGATTACCAATCCGAAATCGAAGAAGTCGATGACGTTTGCGGAAATCGTGAAAAGCGGGAAGGCTACCAAGACCTTCACGCCCGACGAACTCAAGGCGATCAAGCTCAAGTCGCCCGATCAATACACCATGATCGGCGTTGCGGTTCCGCAACTGGACATCCCGTCGAAGACCAACGGAACGGCCAAATACGGCATCGACGTCATGCTGCCCGGCATGGTCCATGGCGCGCTCGTCACGCCGCCGGTGCGCTATGGCGCTACCGTGAAATCGGTCGACGATAGTGCGGCGAAGAAAGTGCCCGGCTTCATCAAGGCGGTGACGCTCGACGACAAGACCGGGACGACAACCGGCTGGGTAGTGGCGGTAGCCAATACCTACGCCAACGCCAAGAAGGCGGCAGCGGCGCTAAAGGTCGACTATGACGGCGGCCCGAACGCCAAGCTGTCGAGCCAATCGCTGTTCGACGAAGCGAAGCGGCTGCAGGGTCTCAGCGATTCCGGGCAGTTCTTTGTCAAGGACGGCGACCCGGCTGCGGCGTTGGGCACGGCGGCCAAGGTGTTGGAGGCAGAATACACCACCAACATCAACATCCACGCGCCAATGGAGCCGATGAACGCCACTGCCGAGTTCAAGGGCGACATCCTGCACATCTATTCCGGCAACCAGTTTGCGACGCGCTCCGGCGCGATCGCCGCGGGTGCCGCTGGAATCGATCCGAAGTTCGTGGTGATGCATCAGATGTGGCTGGGCGGCGGTTTTGGCCGGCGTCTCGATGCCGACATGATGGTGCCGGCGGTGCAGGCGGCGAAAGCCGTCGGCAAGCCGGTCAAGGTCATCTTCACGCGCGAGAACGACATGACGATGGATTTCTCGCGTCCCCTGACCTACCAGAAGATCAAGGCCGGCGTCGACGGCGATGGCAAGCTGGTCGCGCTGAGCCATGACGTGGTCTCGGCATGGCCTACTCAGCGCTGGGGAATCCCTGATTTCCTGTCGCCGTCGGTCGACAAGAAGGGCCCGCTCGACGCCTTCACGGTGAACGGTGCGGACTTCTTCTACACCGTGCCCAACCACTATGTGCGAGCGATCAAGAACGAGATGGCGCACAACGCCACCCCGTCCGGGCAGCTGCGCTCTGTGGCACCTGGTTGGACCTTCTGGGCCATTGAAAGCATGATCGATGAGATCGCCGCTGCGGCCGGCAAGGATCCGGCCCAGTTCCGCATCGAACTGCTGGATGGCAAGGGCGACAATGCCGGTGGCGCGCAACGCCTGCGCAACACTTTGCTCGCGGCGATGGGTCTCGCCGGCTACGGCACCAAGCAACTGCCGAAGGGTGAGGGCATGGGCGTGGCCTGCGTGTCGTCGCAGGAAAGAAAGACGGCAAGCTGGACCGCGTGCGTGGCCCATGTTGCCGTTGCTCCGAGCGGCGAGGTCAAGGTCAAGAAATTGACGGTGGCCACCGACGTCGGCACGCAAGTGAACCCCGACGGCATCCGCGCCCAGGTCGAAGGCGCGGCGCTGTGGGGCATGTCGCTTGCGCTGTTGGAGAAGGCGACATTGAAGGATGGCGGTATCGAGCAAACCAACTTCGATACCTACACGCCGCTGCGGATGAGCCAGTTGCCTGAAGTCGCCGTCACCGTCATCGCCAACGGCGAGCCCGCCACCGGCGTCGGCGAACCGGCTGTGACGGTGGTCGCTCCGGCCATCGGCAACGCCGTCTTCAATGCGAGCGGCGCCCGCGTCCGCGGGTTGCCGATCACGGCAGAGGCGGTCAAGGCGGCGATGAAGGCCTAAAAGACCTGCGAAGCGACAATATCTTCCGCCGGAGGGCTTCCTCCGGCGGATTTTTTTGCTCGCGCCTTGGAAAGAATTCGAAATTCGCGGGCCAAGCTCGCCGCCGCTTCGCGGGCGATCGGCAGGTCTTTCAAATTTTATCTTTGTCAAAAGCTCCGCATTTATAATCTCTCTTAAGCCTCGGGGAATGTGTTTTCGGTAGCTTGGCACCTGGAGCATGATCCGGAAAAGTGGAAACCGGTTTTCCGAGAAGATCATGCTCAAACAAAGAGATCAGATCATGATGCGATTCCACTTAATCGCATCGTGATCCAGTGTCCCAGTTTTATGAGGACTCGCGGCGATACTGAAACGAAGTCAAATCCACCGCACCAGCCAACCGCATCCGTCAACGAGGCCCCATGTCAACGCAAACCAGTTCCTCCAAACGCCGCCTGCTGTTGGCATCCGACAATTGCGACAAAAGCCGCGAACTGGAGAAAATCCTGCAATCCGTGGGCGAGGTGGAAACGGTCTCGACTTCGGAACTGCCCGAAAGTCCGGCCGATTTCTCGGGCGTTGTGGTCGACATCAATCTGCGTTCCGCCGAAAGCGTACAGCGGGTTCGAAACAAGCTTCGCCAGGAAGGTTACCGCGCGATGCCGCGTTTGTTTGTTCTGGCGGATGCGCTTCACCACGGCTCGATGCAGGCCTGGGCGTTGGGGGCCACCGACACGATTTCGCGGCCGTTCGACGCCGCCGGCATATTGCAACGGATCCGCGCCGCCTTTCCGGACAGCCAGGGATTCGATGCCAGCGACCGCGGCAAGCTCTTGAACCGAGGCGTTGCCGCCGCGCACGAGGTCATGGTCAAGATTTTCAACAAGCTTCCCGCCGGCGAGCCCCTGAAATTCAGCGACATCGTCGCCGCCGAAAACAAGATTCTAAAAGCCATCAAGCATTCTTCGCTGCGTGAATGGCTGACCGCGATCGGTTGCCATCACACCGACAGCTATCGCCACTGCCTCTATGTGACCGGCTTTGCGGTGGCTTTTGCGCAGCACCTCGGCATGCATGAGGACGACCAGCGGCGACTGACGCGCGCCGCACTCCTGCACGACGTCGGCAAGGCGTTCATTCCGGTTGCGATTCTCGACAAGCCGGGCGCGCTGACCGAGCAAGAGATAACCGTGATCCGCAGGCATCCGCGCCTTGGCTATGAGGCTCTCGCCGCCCAGGGCAGCTTCCCCCCGGAGATGCTCGATGTGGTGCTGCACCACCACGAATTCCTGGATGGGACCGGTTATCCCAACGGCCTGCAGGGCGATCGGATCAGCGACATCGTGCGGCTGACGACGATTGTCGATGTCTACTCCGCGCTGGTGGAGCAGCGGCCTCACCGGCTGCCTTTCACGCACGCCAAGGCCTTCGCGATGATGGAGCAAATGAAGGGCAAGTTTGATCAGCACTTGCTGCAGGCATTCCGCCCGGTGACGCTCGGGGCGTATTGATTGCGGGATATTCCCTTTCACGTCCCTGCTATGCGCTCGCAGTGACGTTCAGATCGAGACCCTAATCCGGATCATCCTCATACGACGAAATCTCGATCAGGCTGCCGTCGGGATCCCGGCAATAGACCGAGCGCAACGCACCCCGCGCGCCCTGCTTCGTCACGGGGCCCTCCTCGATCGACACGCCGCAAGCCTTCAGATGTGCCACGACCTGCTCGGGCGTGCTCGACGTCAGGAAGCACAGATCGTCGCTTCCGGCGCTTTCGTGATCGGCGGTAAACCACTCGACCTTGTCGGCACCCAGCGGCCGCACATTGATCTTCTGCTTCCCGAACACCAGCGATGTCCTCGCCGTCTTGCCATGCCCGGGGGCGAACACCCTGATTTCCATGCCGAGGATCTTTCGATACCACTCGGCGGTGCGAGCAACATCGGCGACGTTGATCACGATGTGGTCGAGCGCATTGACCTTGATCGACATGGACGACCCTTCCGGTATTGAAAATGGAGGGGCCAAGTTGGCAGCCCCGCAGTTTGTTTGTTACAACGCGGACCGCAAAAATCCAACGGGATCGAACCGGAACCGACAAGTTCGGCGCTGCATGGAGAAAACGTATGGCATTACGCCGCATTGCAATGGGTCTGGTGACATTTGGCTTGTACGCCCTCGCCTGGCCCGTCGTCAGCACCTGGGCGCTTGATTATCCGACGCGACCGGTCCGGTTCGTCGTCGGATATCCGGCCGGCGGCGCGACCGACATTCTCGCCCGGTTGATCGGACAGCGGTTATCGGAGCGGCTCGGCCAGCAATTCGTGATCGAGAACAAGCCAGGGGCCGGCAACAACATCGGCACCGAGACCGTGGTCAAGGCTGACCCCGACGGCTACACGGTGCTGCTGGTCAATCCCGCCAATTTCATCAACGCTTCGCTTTACACCAATCTCAATTTCAACTTCGTCCGCGACATCGCCCCGGTCGCCGCCTTCATTCGCGTCCCCAACGTCATGACGGTGGCGAAGCAGGTTCCAGCCAGGACGGTCGCCGAGTTCATCGCCTATGTGAAGGCCAATCCCGGCAAGGTGAACCTGGCGTCATCGGGCAACGGCACATCGGTGCACCTGTCCGGAGAGTTGTTCATGGCCATGTCGGGCGCGAAGATGCTGCATGTGCCTTATCGCGGCGCGGCGCCCGCGATCACCGACATGCTCGGCAATCGCGTTCAGGTCATCTTCGACAACATGCCGTCGATTATCGAGCATGTCCGTGGCGGTGCGCTCCGCGCGCTGGCCGTGACGACAGCGGAGCGATCACCGCAGTTGCCCGACGTGCCGACGGTGGCCGAGACCATTCCCGGCTATGAGGCGAGCGCGCTGTTCGGCATGGGTGCGCCGATCAAGACCCCGCCCGAAATCGTCGGGAAACTGAACCGGGAGATCAACGCGGTGCTGGCCGAGCCCGAGATCAGCAAACGCCTGATCGAACTTGGCGGCGAGCCGCTGATCGCGGCGCCTGAGGCCTTTGGCGCGATGATCAAGGCCGAGACGGAAAAATGGGAAAAGGTGGTGAAGTACGCCGGGATAAAGGTGGAATAGGCGGCTTCGTCAGCGCGGACGAGGTCCAGAGCTCCGATTCCGGAGTTCGCAAGCTATCGCGGCGACCTCTGAGGCGAACTTCGGAATCAAGGGAGTTCTGGCAATTATTGGTTTCTAGTGCGGTTTTGAATTTGAAGTTCCTATATCAGTGGTGCAGAGGCATTGATAGGAACTTCAAATTCGCCGCACTAGCGCCGACGAAACTAATTTCTCGATATCAGGTCCCGCCGTGCGAGATGGCGTCGCTAGACGCCTCTGGCTGGCTCGTGCTGCTGGCGACCGGAGTTGTTCCCTCCGGGTCGAATCCAAACAGCTCGACGAGATATTTGTAGTATTTCGGCAGCTTCTCCTTCAAAGCCGCACGCGTGTGCGGTTCGTGGATCGACTCTTTTCCCGCCAGAAAAATGCTTGCGGTCACGGCAAAGAATTCCTTGTGGTTAAACAGCGCGTATTCTTCCTTGCCGAATACATTCTTGCTGGTCGCATCGGCGAAGAACGCCCTGATGCCGAGATTGTCGAAGCCTTGCGGCATCAGCTTGGCGTGGTAGGCATGAAGCAGCTCGTGCAGGATGACGGGATCTTCGGCATATTTCAGCATATTCGGACGCAGCATGATCACGCCAACCCCAGCGTCGGCGGCCAAGTCAAGAAAGTTCGGATTACTCCAGCGCCGGTTCGTTTCATCCCAGGTCGTGTAGGTGCGAGGGGCGTCGCGTTGGATCCTTGCGGGTGGACCGTAGCAGGCGATCCCGGCGCCCAACTCGAGACAAGCCATTTCGCTGGCGATGATCGGCACCGAGTGAAAAAACTCGAGCACCTTTGGGCTCAAGCCAACGCTCTCCACGATATCGAGCTGATGGCGGAAGCTTTCGGCAATTGCGCCGCTATCCTTGCGGTCCGAATTCTCCGAGAGGTCGAAGACATAGCCACGATAGGTTTCAAAGCCGGGCGGCACCGCGGCCGGCTCAACCTCGATCGAACGTGAGCCCGCGCCGGCGAGGTTTGGCACCAGCGAAAGCATGAAAACCACCGAAGTGAGAGAGACCTTGCGCATTGTGTTTCCCCGTACAGTTTTGGATGACTGCTGTCGGGGTCGGATCATACCGATGCGAAGTTGCAGTGCAGTTTCGCTTTTCATGCTAACTTCTCTGCTCGCGTTCCGAGATCGTTAACCACCTTATAAGCGCTGAAAGTCGCGCCAGAACGCCTGAAGTCAGGAGCATGCCATGCAGCCGCACAAGATCGCATCGCGCGAGGAATGGTTGGAAGCCCGCAAGGCCCTGATGGCCCATGAAAAGGAGTTTACGCGCTCGCGTGACCGGCTGAGCGAGGAACGCCGCGCGCTCCCCTGGGTCAGGGTCGACAAGACCTATGTTTTCGACGGCGCGGCCGGGAGAAAAACGCTGGCCGATCTGTTCGACGGGCGCCACCAGCTCGTGGTGCAGCATTTCATGTTCGCCCCCGACTGGAACGAAGGCTGCAAGAGCTGTTCGTTCTGGGCCGACCAGTTCGACCGCATGATCCCGCATCTTTCTGCGCGGGACACCACTCTGGTCGCGGTTTCGCGCGCGCCCTCGCACAAGCTGGAGGCGTTCAAGGCCCGGATGGGCTGGAGCTTCGACTGGCTGTCCTCGGCGAATACCGATTTCAATTTCGACTATGCGGTGTCGTTCAAGCCGGACGAGATCAACTCGAGCGCCAAGATCTACAACTTCGGCACCTCCGAATTCAGCGTCGAGGAAGCGCCTGGGATCAGTGCTTTTTACCGCGACGAGGCCGGCACCGTCTTTCATACCTATTCATGCTTTGCGCGCGGCCTCGACATGATGAACGCCGCCTATCAATATCTCGACCTCACTCCGCTTGGCCGACACGAAGAAGGCCTGTCCTATCCGATGGCATGGGTCCGTCTGCACGATCAATACGAGCCC
>Ga0207693_10000074_pt1 | contig 88611 bp, 84 predicted proteins | sample LARL81metaG_FD_184347 | JGI IMG/M metagenome (GOLD analysis project Ga0207693, IMG submission 184347) | Corn, switchgrass and miscanthus rhizosphere microbial communities from Kellogg Biological Station, Michigan, USA - LAR L8-1 metaG... | ecosystem: Host-associated > Plants > Roots >...
GAAGCCGAACTTGGTGGCGAGAAAGGCGTCCTGGCGGCGGCCGCGCAGCGCCCGCCCCACCAACTCCTCGTTGGTGTACGGGCCGTACGCATCGGCCGTGTCGAGGAAGTTCACGCCCAGGTCGAGCGCGTGCCTGAGGGTCGCCAGCGACTCATCGTCGTCGTGCGCGCCGTAGAACTCGCTCATGCCCATGCACCCCAGTCCCAGGGCGGAGACGGCCGGGCCGTTGCGGCCCAGTTTGCGGGTCTGCATCAGGAACTCTCCGACAGGTGAACGCCAAGGATTGTGCGCTCAAAGCCGTGACGCTTCGAATACGCAATTCGAGAGAGAGCGGGGCGCGAGCTACACCGCTGCCGGGGTCATGTGGGCGCTGCGCCAGCCGCCAAACTTGTAGTAGAGGCCGGCGAGCAGGGCCGCGAGCGCCGAGGAGATGGGGAAACTCCACCAGATCGCATCGGCGTGATAGCTGTCGAGGAACAGGGCGGCGAGCGGGAAGCGCACCAGCAGCAGCGATACCGTGAGCACGATCAGCGGCATCATCACCGCCCCGGTGGCGCGCACCACGCCGAACAGCGCTACGGAGATGCCGAAGAAGATGAACGAACCGGTGACGATACGGTTCAGGTGCGAGCCGATGTGCAGCGCGGCGGATCCGGCCGGCAGGAACAGCCCGAAGATCTGCGTGTCGAGCAGCTCGATCAGCAGTGCGATCGAGCCGGTGAGCAGCACGCTGTAGAGCACGCCGATGCCGGCGATGCGCGTCACCCGCTCCCACTTGCCCGCGCCGACGTTCTGCGCCGTCATCGCCGAGACTCCCATGCCGACGGCGAAGGCCGGCATCTGGATGTAGTTCCAGATCTGCATCGCCGCGCCGAACGCCGCGGTGGTATCCGTGCCGAAGCGGTTGACCAGCGTGATCATGAGCACCGCGCTCAGTGACATCACCAGCATCTGCGCGCTCATGGGGATGCCCTTCCGGACCAGCGTGCCTACCACCGTCCAGTCGACCTTCAGGTACGCCAGCTCATCCCGGTGCAGGCACAGCATGTGCTTGCGGCGGTACAGGTGGCGGATGAGGGCCGTGAGGCTTACCGCCTGCGCGACGAAGGTGGCTAGCGCCGAGCCGGCGATCCCCAGGCGCGGAATCGGCCCCCAGCCGAAGATGAACACCGGGTTGAGGGCGATGTCGATGCCGACCGAGAGCAGCATGAAGAAGAACGGCGTCTTCGAGTCCCCGGCGCCACGTAGTACCGCCATCACGAAGGCGTACATGTAGAGGAACGGCAGCGCGAGGAAGATGACGCGCATGTACGCCACGGCAAGCTCGAGCGATTCCGGCGGCGTCCGCATGGCGAGCAGCAGCGGCCGGCACAAGAGCAGGCCCGCGGCCGCCATCGCCACGGAAATGGCGGCGAAGAACGTGGCGCTGGTGCCGACCACGCGCTTGGTCTCGCGCAGGTTGCTCGCGCCGACGTACTGGCCGATGAGGATCGTCGCTGCGAGCGCCACCCCGAAGGCGGCGCCGATCAGCAGGAACATCACGGTGTTGGCGTTGGAGGTTGCCGTCAGCGCCGCCTCCCCGAGGTAGCGCCCCACCCAGATCGAGTTCACCGAGCCGTTCAGCGACTGCAGGATGTTGGCAAACAGGATCGGCAGTGAAAACCTGAACAGCCCGACCGGGATCGAGCCCTCGGTGAGGGTCCGTGGCACGTTAGCGCTGCGTCCTGAACCCGTACACCAGCTTGGCGACGCCGGCCGCGAGCAGCGCCCAGCCGAGCCAGGGGTGGCCGCGCTGCAGCGCCAGCCACACGCAGCCGCCGAGGAGCAGCACGGCGCCGAGGGTGACGGCGTCGCGCCGCCGCGCCATCAGCAGCAGCTGTCGGCGCAGCTCGGCGAGCTGCAGCGCCGCTGACGGCTGCGGCGGCGGCGGGCGCTGCAGGCGCTGCAGCAACAGCGGCAGGTTGCGCGCCGCGCTCATGAGCTCCGGCGCCTGCGCGCGCAGGCTGCGCACCAGGGCGCCGACGCTGGTGCGCTCGCGCATCCACTCGCGCAGGATCGGGCTCGCGGTGTTCCAGATGTCGAGGTCCGGGTACAGGTCGCGTCCCAGGCCCTCCACGTTCAGCAGCGTCTTCTGCAGCAGGATCAGCTGCGGCTGGATCTGCATGTTGAAGCGCCGCGAGATCTCGAACAGCCGCAGCAGAATGCGCCCGAAGGAGATGTCCTTGAGCGGGCGGTCGAAGATCGGCTCGCACACGGTGCGCACCGCGGATTCCATCTCGTCCACGCGCGTGCCGGGCGGCACCCAGCCGGACTCCAGGTGCAGCTGCGCCACGCGGCGGTAGTCGCGGTCGAACACCGCGAGGAAGTTCTCCGCAAGATAGTGCTGGTCGCGCGGGTCGAGCGAGCCGACGATGCCGAAGTCGACCGCCGCGTAGCGCGGTCGCGCGGGGTCCGCGATGAGCACGAAGATATTCCCCGGGTGCATGTCGGCATGGAAGAAGTTGTGCCGGAACACCTGCGTGAAGAAGATGCGTACACCGTTCTCCGCCAGCTGCGCGATGTTGGTGCCGGCGGCCCGCAGGCTCGCGAGATCGCTGATCGGCACGCCATGGATGCGCTCCATGACCATGACCTCGGCGCGGCAGTAGTCCCAGTGGACTTCCGGCACGTAGAGCAGCTCGGAGCCGGCGAAGTTGCGCTTCAGCTGCGAGGCGTTGGCGGCCTCGCGCATGAGGTCGAGTTCATCGAGGATGGTCTTCTGGTACTCCCCGACGATCTCGCGCGGGCGCAGGCGACGGCCCTCCGGCCAGTAGCGCTGCGCCAGGTCCGCGAGCGCGTGCAGCACTTCCAGGTCACGCTCGATGACGCCGCGCATGTCCGGGCGCAGGACCTTGACGATGACTTCCTGGCCGCTCGGCAGACGCGCCACGTGCACCTGGGCGATCGAGGCGGCGGCGAGCGGCGTCTCTTCGAACTGCGAGAACACCTCGTTGACGCTCTTGCCGTAGGCCACCTCGACCAGCTGCCGCGCGACGCTGCCGGGGAAGGGCGGCACGCGGTCCTGCAGCTTGGCGAGCTCATCGGCGATGTCGGTCGGCAACAGGTCGCGGCGCGTGGACACCGCCTGGCCAAACTTCACGAAGATCGGACCGAGCTCCTGCAGCGCCAGGCGCAGCCGCTCGCCGCGGCTGGCGCGGCGGCGGCGTTCGAACCAGATGCCGGGGGACAGGAAGAACAGGAAGCGCAGCGGCCGGTAGAGGTGCGTGGCGCGCACGTAGTCATCCAGACCGTGCCGCAGCAGCACGCGCTGGATCTCCAGCAGCCGCACCACCACCCGCAGCTTCACGGGGCGCTGCGCCGCCGCGCCAAGAGGTCCAGCCGGGCCTGCAACCGGTCGACGCTGTCGCGCAGCGCATCCACGCCGCGCAGGAATTGTTCTCCTTCGGCGCGCGGCACGAGGTCCGCGCGTTCGTGCGCGAAGTATTCGGCCGCGTTGGCGACCGCGGTGGTGACGAGCCGGCGCCCGAAAGCGAACCCACCGGCGGCCAGCCGCCCGAGCTGGTGCGCCGGCACGTCGCCGACCAGGAGCGAGAGCTCCTCTTCGGGGTCCGGGCGCAGCAGCTTGAGCAGCTCGCGGAATTGCTGCGAGATCTCGGTGTCGCCGCTGAGCTCGACTTCGCCACGCTGCACGGCGGCCTCGGGCGACGCTCCGAGCAGTGCCAGCAGTCCGGCCGGGCCGCCAGCAACGGTGGCATCGGCAGGCTCTGCGCTCACCGCCACCGTCAGGGTGCTTCCCCCGGAGACGAGGCGCAGGCGCGTGATGTCGCGCACCGCGATCGCCAGGCTCTTGCCGGCAAGCTGCGCGCACAGCTGCCGCGCGCGCGGCGAGCGCGCCAGGCCGCGGTTCAAAAGATTCTCGAGGGTCGTGCTCAGCATGCGGCGGTCAGTACTTGTAACCGCGGTGCACGGCGACGATGCCCCCGCTCAGGTTGTGGTAGCGGCAGCCCTCGAGGCCGGCCTCCTGCAGCATCCGCAGCAGCGTCTCCTGGTCCGGGTGCATGCGGATCGACTCGGCAAGATAGCGGTAGCTGGCCTCGTCGCCCGCGACCCACCTTCCCAGCAGCGGCAGCACGCGGAACGAGTAAGCATCGTAGAGCGGCTTGAGCGCGGGTGCGGGGCGCGAGAACTCCAGCACCAGGAGCTGCCCGCCGGGCTTGAGGGCGCGACGCATGGAGGCGAGCGCGGCGTTCTTGTCGGTGACGTTGCGCAGCCCGAAGCCGATGGTGATGCAGTCGAACGTACTGTCCGGGAAGGGCAGCCGCTCGGCATCGGCCTGCACATAGGCGACCGAGTCGACGAATCCCTCATCGATCAGCCGGTCGCGGCCGCGCGCGAGCATCGCGGCATTGATGTCGCTCAGCACGACCAGCCCGCGGCTGCCGACCTGGCGCGCCATGCCCGCCGCGAGGTCCCCGCTGCCGCCGGCGACGTCGAGCGCCCGCTGCCCGGGACGCAGGTTCGCGAGCGCCAGCGTGAAGCGCTTCCACAGCCGGTGGGTGCCCGCGGACATGAGGTCATTCATCAGGTCGTAGTTGCCGGCGACCGAGTCGAATACGCCGCGTACGCGGCGTGCCTTGTCGTCGCGCGGCACGCGCTGGAAACCAAAATCGGCGGACGGATCGTCGGGCATGTCGAGGGCGGCTCAGCTGGGTTTCAGACCCATTCTACTCGGCGGACGCATCACCCGTGCCCGCGCGCAGGAATCGTTGTTGCTTTTCCTTGTGCGCGGCGTGCAGAATCGCCGCCGTTGGGGGGTCTTGTGAAGATTGCGGGCCGGGCAGTGATGTCCGGCCCGCTGCATTTGTGAGACGCGTGCCGCGAGCGCGTGTCTAGGCGTCCGCACCCGGCGGGCGCGATGCCTGTGCGCAGCGCTCAAGATAGTGCGCCCATTTCTCGCGCTGCTCGCGGCCGAGCTCACTCAGGTACTTCCAGGTGTAGAGCCCGGTGTCGTGGCCGTCGTCGAACACCAGCTTGACCGCGTATTGACCCACCGGCTCGATCGCGCGGATGCCAACGTTCTGCTTGCCCAGCACCAGCACCTCCTGCCCCGGGCCGTGACCTTTTACTTCGGCAGACGGGGAATGCACGCGCAGGTACTCGAACGGCAGCTCGAAGCGGCTGCCGTCGCTGAAGCACACCTCCAGCAGCCGCGAAGCGCGGCGCAGGCGGATCTCGGTCGGCACGGTTTCGCTCATACGCGCAGGAAGTATAGGCGGGGCCCGCCGCCTGCAAGGCGTTGCTGCAGCGCAACAACCCCCCCTGTGGCGCCCCTCCCGCGCCCCAGCGGGCGTCCCCATTAACGACGATGACAATCAACGGGGCGCCTCTATACTCACCATCCCTTTTCCACCGACGAGGGCCCAGGGCGTTCAGCGCCCGAGCAGTGAATGGAACCCACCGACACGTCACACCCTGACTACTACCATCGGGTTGTGGACTGCCAATGGGCCTGCCCGGCCCACACCGATGTCCCGGAATACATTCGATTAATCGCCCAGGGCCGCTTCACCGAAGCCTACATGGTGAACCGGCAGTCCAACGTCTTCCCCGGCATCCTGGGGCGCGTGTGCGACCGCCCGTGCGAGCCGGCCTGCCGCCGCGGCCGCATCGAGCAGAAGCCGGTCGCGATCTGCCGCCTGAAGCGCGTCGCGGCCGACCATCGCGACGATGTCAGCGGGCGGCTGCCCAAGATCCCGCGGGTCAAGAACGGCAAGCGGGTGGCCCTGGTGGGTGGCGGCTGCGCCTCCCTCACCGTCGCCAACGACCTCATGCCGCTCGGCTACGAGGTGACGATATTCGAGCAGTACGGCGAGCCGGGCGGCCTGATGCGCACCAACATCCCGAGCTTCCGCCTGCCGCAGACGGTGCTGAACGAAGAGATCGCGATGATCACCGGCATGGGCGTGGACCTGCGCCTCAATACCCCGGTGAAGAGCATGCGCGGGCTGCTCGAGGGCGGTGGCTACGATGCCGTGTTCGTCGGCTCCGGGGCGCCCAAGGGCAAGGAACTGAAGCTCCCGGGCCGCGAGGCCGCGGCCGCCAATGTCCATATCGGCATCGCGTGGCTGGAATCGGTGGCGTTCGGCCACGTCGACAAGATCGGCAAGCGCGTCCTCATCATCGGGGTCGGCAACACCGCGATGGATTGCTGCCGCACCAGCCTGCGCCTCGGTGCCGAGAGCGTGAAGGTCATGGCGCGCAAGCCGCGCGGCTTCTTCAAGGCCTCCGAATGGGAGCTCGAGGACGCTGAGGAGGAGAGCGTCGAGATCGTCATCAACCACTCACCCAAGTCATTCGTCATCGAGGACGGCCGGCTCACCGGCATGCTCTTTGACCAGATGCAGTACGAGCTCGACGGCCAGGGGGGCATCCTCGCCGAGCACGTGACCGGGGAGGAATTCTTCGCGGCCGACGACGTGATCCTCGCGATCGGCCAGGAGAACGCCTTCCCGTGGGTCGAGCGCGACCTCGGCATCGAGTTCGACAAGTGGGACGTGCCGGTGGTCGACAAGAGCACCTTCCAGTCGACGCGCGCCGGGGTGTTCTTCGGCGGCGACGCCGCCTTCGGGCCGAAGAACATCATCTGGGCGGTCGAGCACGGTCACCAGGCGGCCATCTCCATGCACCGGCACTGCCAGGGGGAACTCGTCAGCGAGCGCCTCGCGCCGGGCATGAACCTGCAGAGCCGCAAGATGGGCATGCACGAGTGGAGCTACGCCAACGATTACACCCCGGTGGAGCGGCGTCTCATGCCGCACGTGTCGCTCAAGGAGCGCTTCAAGAACATCAACATCGAGGTGGAGCTCGGCTTCACCGCGGCACAGGTGGAGCAGGAGGTGCAGCGCTGCCTCAACTGTGACGTGCAGACGGTGTTCAGCGCCAAGCTGTGCATCGAGTGCGACGCCTGCCTGGATATCTGCCCGGTCGACTGCCTGACCATTACCCACAACGGCGACGAGGCCGAGCTGCGCGGGCGTCTCAAGGCGCCGGCCAAGAACCTGGCACAGCCGCTGTACGTCTCCGCGGGCCTGCCGCAGACCGGTCGCGTCATGGTCAAGGACGAGGATCTGTGCGTGCACTGCGGCCTGTGTGCCGAGCGCTGCCCGACCGCCGCCTGGGACATGCAGAAGTCCGAGCTGCACTGGCCGCACGCCGGCGATGAAGCCGTTGCGATCGAGGCGAAGAAGCCCAAGATAGCCTAAAGAGAGGCGCCCAACGGTCCGCAGCCGCGGGCCGGCGCCAGGAAAACACCGCCACCATGTCTGCACCATCCACCAATCGCGTCAACGATTTCACCATCAAGATCGCGACCGTCAACGGCACCGGTTCGGCGAGCGCCAACACGCTGCTGATGAAGTCGATCTTCCGCAGCGGCATCCCGGTGATGGGGAAGAACTACTTCCCGTCCAACATCCAGGGGCTGCCGACCTGGTACGAGATCCGCGTCACCCACGAGGGTTACGTGGCCCGCGCCGGCCAGACCGACATCATGGTCGCGATGAATGCCGAGACCTACGCGCGCGACGTGAAGGAGGTGGCCCCCGGGGGCTACCTCATCTTCGACTCCACCTGGCCGCGCCCGGCGCTGCTGAAGCGCGAGGACATCACCGTCATCGGCGTGCCGCTCGCGCGGCTGTGCAACGAGAACTTCAACGGCGTGCGCACGCGCATCCTGATGAAGAACATCTGCTACGCCGGGGTGCTCGCCGCGCTGCTCGACCTGGATCTGGAGCGCATCCGCGAGCTGCTGGCGGAGACCTACGCCAAGAAGCCGCAGCTGGTCGAGAGCAACATGAAGGCGATCCAGCTCGGCTACGACTACGCGCGCACGCACTGCTCCTGCCCGCTGCCGCTGCACGTGCAGAAGCTGGACCAGACGGTCGGCAACATCATGATCGACGGCAACACCGCCGCCGCGCTCGGCTGCGTATTTGCCGGCGCCACGGTGGCGGCGTGGTATCCGATCACGCCGTCGACCTCGCTCATGGATGCGTTCAAGATGTTCAGCGATCGCATGCGCGTCGACAAAGAGAGCGGCCGCAAGAACTTCGCCTTCATCCAGGCGGAGGACGAGCTGGCGGCCATCGGCATGGTGATCGGGGCGATGTGGAACGGCGCACGCGCCTTCACCGCCACTTCCGGTCCGGGCATCTCGCTCATGAGCGAGTTCCTCGGGCTGGCCTATTACGCCGAGGTGCCGGCGGTGATCTTCGACATCCAGCGCGTCGGGCCCTCCACCGGCATGCCCACCCGCACGCAGCAGTGCGATCTCATGGCCTGCGCCTACGCCTCGCACGGGGACACGCGGCACATCTGCCTCTACCCGGCCAACCCGGAGGAGTGCTTCTACATGGCGGTGCAGGCCTTTGACCTCGCCGAGCGCCTGCAGACCCCGGTGCTGGTGCTGTCGGACATCGACATCGGCATGAACGACTGGATGTGCAAGGACCTGAAGTGGGACGACAGCTATCGCCCCGACCGCGGCAAGATGCTGAGCAAGGAGGAGGTCCTCAAGCTCGAGAAGTTCTACCGCTTCGTTGACAAGGACGGCGACGGCATCACCTACCGCACGCTCCCGGGCGTGCACCCCAAGGCGGCCTACTTCACGCGCGGCTCGGGCCACACCCAGTTCGGCACCTACACCGAGGATTCGGCCGAGTATCAGCAGGTGCTCGATCGGCTGCTGGTGAAGTGGGCCACCGCCAAGAAGCTGTTGCCGCGCGCCGTCATCGATGCGACCGCGGGCGGCAAGATCGGCCTGGTCTCCCTCGGCAGCTGCGACGGGGCGATCCACGAGGCCATCGACATCCTCAAGACGCACGGCGTGGGCCTGAATTACATGCGGGTGCGCTCCTTCCCGTTCACCGAGGACGTCGAGAAGTTCCTCGCCGCCCACGAGCTGCTGTTCGTCGTCGAGCAGAACCGCGATGCGCAGTTCCGCGCGCTGCTCACGCTGGAGACCGCGGTCGACAAGTCCAAGCTGCGCTCGCTGTTGCACTACAGCGGGCTGCCGATCTCCTCGGAATTCATCGTCGAGGGGGTGCTGGCGGAACTGCAGCCGCGCGGCAAGGCGCAGCCCAAGGGGGCCGCGCATGGCTGATCATCCCAAGGCGAGCGCGGCTGCGCGGAGGCGGACATGACCTTTCTTGCCAAACCGAAGGTGGCGCACCCGTCGCTGCCGAAAAATGCCCTCGGATTCACGCGCCGCGACTACGAGGGCGCGCTGTCGACGCTGTGCGCCGGCTGCGGCCATGACTCGATCACCGCCGCCATCGTGGAGGCGAGCTGGGCTCTGGCGATCGAGCCGCAGAACATGGTGAAGCTGTCCGGCATCGGCTGCTCCTCCAAGACCACGGCCTACTTCGTCAGCGGCGGCCACGGCTTCAACTCCGTGCACGGCCGCATGCCCTCGATCGCCATGGGCGCGAACGCGGCCAACCGCAGTCTCAGCTACATCGGGGTGTCCGGGGACGGCGATACGCTCTCGATCGGGCTCGGGCAGTTCTGCCACGCGATCCGTCGCAACCTGAACATGCTCTACATCATCGAGAACAACGGCGTGTACGGCCTCACCAAGGGGCAGTTCTCCGCCTCCGCCGACATCGGCACCAAGGCGAAGAAGGGCGAGACCAATTTCCAGCCGCCCATTGATCCGGTGCTGCTCGCCATGACCCTGGGCGCCTCCTTCGTGGCGCGCAGCTTCTCCGGGGACAAGGCGCAGCTCGTGCCGCTGATCCAGGCGGGACTCAAGCACCAGGGGTTCGCGCTCATCGACGTGCTCTCGCCGTGCGTCACTTTCAACGACCACGAGGGCTCCACCAAGAGCTACGCCTACACGCGCGAGCACTACGAGCCCGCCGTGCACGCGGACTTCGTGCCGCTGGAGCGCGAGATCACCGCCGACTACCGCGCCGGGGAGACCCTGCCGCTGGTGATGCACGATGGCAGCCGCATCGTGCTGCGCAAGCTCGACGGGGCCTACGACCCGACCAACCGCACGACCGCCGCGGCGCACATCCAGGAGCGCATGAAGGCGGGGGAATACCTGACGGGACTGCTGTACGTGGAGCCCTCGCAGAACGAGTTCCACGAGGTGAACGCGACGCCGGACGTGCCGCTCAACAGCGTGCCGTACGAGGCCCTGTCGCCCGGCTCGGCGGGACTCGCGAAGGCGCTGGCGCGCTACCGCTAGCGCAACGCGGAGCCGAGCGCGTAGCGCACCGCCAGCTGCACCTGTGTCTCGCGCGCCGCGAGCGGGCCCCCGTAGAGTTCCTGGCGGTTGTAGGAGTCACTCGTCACCTGCAGCCACTCGAGCGAGACGCGCCAGTGTGCTCCGGCATCGAACGCGTAGGCCGCCGTCCAGGCGTGCCCGCTCTGGGTGCCGTCCCCGTCCAGACCCTGCACGTGGACCCAGAAGCGATCGTAGCGGGCGCTGAGCGTGTGCCGCCCGAAGCGACGCGAGACGAGGCCGAAGCCGGCGCGGAACGGCCAGCGGATCATGAAGCCGTGGGGGGCGATCAGGGTGTCGCCGTCGAGCCCCTGCGCGATGAAGGTCCAGCCTCCCTGGGTTTCCAGGCGCGCACCGGCGCTGGTGAAGCGGGTGTCCCAGGCGATGACGCCGGCGACGCTGTCGATCTGGGTGGGGTCGGCGCGGTTGTCGTAGCGCAGCACCCGTAGCACCAGGCGGTCCAGGTAGCGCGCCTCGAGGCCGGCGTAGGCGCCGGCGCGCCCGTCGAGTTCGAGGAAGGGCTTGGCGCCGTTGAGCGGCGGCACGTTGGGCTGCCCGACGCGCCCGAACACGGGCGTCTGGCGGTCGTGCAGCAGGAAGCCGTCATTGGCGAGCACCACCCCGGCCTGGTCGTTCCAGCCGAACACGGCGCCCGTCACCTCCAGGTCGAACGCATGCCCGAGACGCGTGCCCAGCCACTCCAGCTGCGCCTCCGCGCCGATCGTGCGCACCTCGGTCGCGAGCCAGCTGTTGATGGCGGAGTAGGAGAGCGTGTAGGGGGATTCCCAGCCGCTGGCGCGATTCTCCAGCGACACCGGCGGATAGAACGCCCCGGCCTTGACCCGCAGCCGGTAGCCGGCGCGCGGGTAGGGGCGCAGCTGCAGGTAAGCCTCGGTGGCCCCGAGCAGGTGCGCGTCCTTGTCGTCCCACACCGAGGCGTCCAGGTGCGCGCTCCAGATTTCGGCGAAGGACTGCGTGAGCGCGAAGCGCGCGCGGCCGAGCTGCAGCGTGGAGTCGGTGCGGTCGAAGCGCACGCTGCCCAGTCCGCCGTCCATGAAGGAGCGCTCGGCGTCGGAGTTCACCAGGCGCGCATCGAGGCTCGCCTCCCAGTCGGTGGCGTGCGCCCGGGGGACGGCGGCGCCGGCGAGCAGCGCGAGCAGCAGGCACGCCCGGCGGCGGGTCGAGCCGGAGCGGTCGGCAGGCGCGGCGGCTGACATGGCGCTCATCCTCAGTAGTCCCAGGAATGCGGCCGCTCGGTGAGCGGTGCCGGCTGCAGCGGCTTCGCCAGGCGCAGCGTGAGCTCCGCCCGGTCGCTCTCCTGCACCGTGAGCTCGCGCTCCAGATCCGTGCCCGCGTCGCGCAGGCGCGGGTGCCAGATGTTGACGCGGTAGCGGCCGCGGGTGACCTCACCCGACCAGGCGCCGCCGGCGTCGGTGCGCCCGAAGTAGGGAGCCTCCGTCACGAGCACATAGGCGAGCATCTCGTCGTGGATGTTGCAGCCGAGGGTCACGATCCCGGCCTGCTCGAACGTCACCGGCGGATAGGGCTTGCCGCGGTACAGCGGCAGCTGGAAGCGCTTGGCGGCCGAGAACGAATAGATCTGGTGACTCACCGAGTCGCTGTTGGGAAACTCGATCGTCGAGCCGACGGGAATCACCAGCAGATCCGGCTCGAAGGCGCGGTTCACCTGGTCCATCACGGCGCGCAGCGGTGCGGCATGGCGCGGCGGCCCGTCCAGCGGGTACGCGGTGACCACGGCGCCGGCGAGCCCGTGCCCGTCCACCGTCTGCACGTGGATGACGAGCGTCGCCGCGCGGGCCGTAACGCAGGCCAACAGCACGGCCAGGAACGCCGCCCGGGGCGCCCCGCGGCCGCTGGAGAAGGTATGCATGGGCAGACGTGCCGGAGGTCTCATTCCCGCACTTGGATCCTCGCGGTATCCACCGGGTGGCTCGTAGGATGTGGCGACATATTCGGGTCTTTCATGCGCAGTTTCCGCAAACGGCTTCTCGTGCTGATCATCGGCCTGGTCATCGTCACGCAAACTGTGACGCTGGCCGCAGTGCTGGCGAGCACCCGTCGCACGGTTGAGGCGCGTTCCTGGGAACAGCTGCGCTCCGGGGCCGGGATCGCCGATCAGCTGGTACGCTTCCGCGCCGGGCAGCTGGCGAACGGGGTCGCGGTGCTGGCCGCGGACTTCGGCTTCCGCGAAGCGGTGGCCAGCGGCCACGTGCCCACGATTCTCTCGGCGGCGCGCAACAACGCGCAGCGCATCGGCGCCGACCTGGTGCTGGTGCTCGACACCCGCGGCCAGGTGCTGGCCTCGACGGCGCCGGGCACGGCGGCGGCGGACGGCTCGCTGGCGAGCCTGCTCGATGGACTCAACGGCGCGCGCGAGCAGCCGCGCTTCCGGGTATTCGGCGCCCATGCCTACCAGGTGTTCCTGGCGCCGGTGCGCACTCCGGAGACCATCGCCTGGGTACTGATGGGTTTCGTGGCGGACGACACCCTGGCGCTCAAGATCCGCGAGCTCGTCGGCTCGGAAGTGCAGATCGTCACGCACGCTTACGACGGCGCCACCCGCGTCGCCTCCACCCTGGCGGCGGGGCGGCACGATGGCGGCTCGGCGAGCGCGATCGCCGCCGCCGATGACGGTGAGCATGTCGCGCGCATCGATGCCACCGAGTACCTGACGTTCGCTCGGCGCCTCGACGCGCGCGGCGATCCGGTCGACGTGATCCTGCTCAAGCCACTCGCGGACGCCTTCGCGCCCTACCGCGACCTGCGCGATGCCATGCTGCTGATCGACGGCCTGGCCCTGGTGCTGGCCGCCGTGATCGGGGCGATTCTCGGGCGCAGCGCCACCCGCCCGATCGGCGAGCTGGTGCTGGCCGCGCAGCGCATTGAGCGCGGCGACTACCAGCGGACGGTCAGCGTCGCCGGTGGCGATGAGTTTCGCGCGCTGGCGACGACCTTCAACACGATGCAGCACCACATCGCGGCGCGCGAGGCGGACATCACCCACCAGGCCGAGCACGACCCGCTCACGCAGCTACCCAACCGCCAGCTGGCACAGCGCGAACTCAGCAAGCTTGCCCAGGAGGCCGACGAGCATGCCGGCGCGCTCATACTCTTCGAGCTGCGCAACCTGCGCGAGATCAACGCCTCCCTCGGTCACCAGGTCGGCGACGAAGTGCTGCGCGAGGCCGCGCGGCGCCTGCAGCAGAACGTCGCGGCCGCGGACATGGTGGCCCGGGTCGGCGAGACGCAGTTCCTGGTGATCGCGCGCGGCTGTTCCGCCGAGCGCTCGCTGCTTTATGCCGAGCAGCTCGCCGCCGTGATCCACAGCGGCTTTCACATCGCCGGCATCAGCCTCGACCTGCGCGTGGCGGGGGGCGTGAGCCTGTGCCCGGCGCACGGGCGGGCGGCGCAGGAACTGCTGCAGCGCGCCCAGGTGGCGCTCGAGGAGGCCGCCGAGACGCGCTCGAGCGCGGCCGTGTACCGCGCCGGCCAGGACGGCGAGCATCGCCGCCGGCTGATGCTGGTCACCGACCTGCGCAGCGCCATCGACAACGATGCACTGACCCTGGTCTACCAGCCCAAGGTCACCATGGTGAGCCGCTCGGTGACCAGCCTGGAGGCGCTGGTGCGCTGGACGCACCCGCACCTCGGCGCGGTGTCGCCCGCCGAGTTCGTGCCGCTCGCCGAGGGCACCGGCGGCTCGCGCCGGCTGACCAACTGGGTGCTCGGTGCCGGCGTGCGCCAGCTCGGTGAGTGGCGGCGCTCGGGACTGGAGCTGGAACTGGCCGTCAACCTGTCCGCCCCGGATCTGCTGGACCCGGACTTGAGCGACGCGATCCTGGAGCTGCTGCGGGCGCAGCGCGTGGAACCGACGGCGCTGATCCTGGAAATCACCGAGAGCGCGGTGATGAGGGACCCGAAGGCCGCGGTACGCAACATGCAGCTGCTGCGTCTCGCCGGCGTGCGCTTCTCCATCGATGACTTCGGCACCGGGCATTCCTCGCTCTCGCAGCTGAGCGTGCTGCCGCTGGATGAGCTGAAGATCGATCGCTCCTTCATTTCCAATCCCGATCCGGGCGCGGTGACCATCGTCACCTCGACCATCGAGCTCGGCCACAGTCTCGGTCTGAAGGTCGTCGCCGAGGGCGTCGAGGATGCAGGCGCCTGGAACCTGCTGCGGCGGCTGGGTTGCGATTTCGCGCAGGGCTACCTCATCAGTCCGCCGCTGGCCGCCACCGCCATCCCGGCCTTCGTGCGCGAGGCCAACCAGTTGCTGCCGGCCTCCGACTCCACCGTGCAGCAGATCCGCGCCCTCGAGCACCTCGCCTCGGGCGGCCAGCGGCGCTGACGGCCGCGGGGGTGCGGGGCTAGGACTCCAGCAGCGCATCCACGCGGCGGCGGTACTGCAGCAACAGCTCGCTCGCGAATTCGGCGAACACCCGTATCTTGGGGGACTCGCGCAGCGCGCTGCTGCACACCACCGAGATCGGCGCCCCGGGCGCGGACCACTCCTGCAGCACCGCCTGCAACTTGCCGCTGATCAGCGCCTCGGCAACCACCAGGTCCATCGACTGCATGACGCCGGCGCCGCGTATCGCGGCCAGCACCTGCGCCTCCACGGAGTTGAAGGCGACGCTTACCGGCAGCGTCAGCTGGCGCTGCTCGGCGCCGCGGCGGAACAGCCACTTGTGAGGGCGGCGGCCGCTCGGACCCAGCTGCCCGATGAGCTTGTGGTGGCGCAGCTCCTCCGGCTGCGCGGGCACACCGTGCTCGCGCAGGTAATCGGGCGCGGCGCAGGTGACGAGGCGCGTGGTCAGCACGCGCCGCGTGATGAGGTGCGGTTCGCGCACCGCTCCGACGCGCACCACGAGGTCCACCTCCTCGGCGATCAGGTCGATGACGCGGTCGTTGAACTGCACTTCCAGCTGCAGCTGCGGGTAGCGCGCCTGGAACTTCGGCAACGCCGGAATGAGCAGCGCGCGCCCGAACACGACCGGCACATCCACGCGCAGCCGGCCCTCGGGGGTGAGGCGCGTGCGCCGCAGCGCCTCGTCGGCCGCCTCCAGCTCCGCGAGGATGCGGCGGCTGCGCTCCAGGTACTCGGCGCCGCCGGCGGTGAGGCCCACCCGGCGCGTGGTGCGGTGGAAAAGCTGGCAGCCCAGGTGCTTCTCGAGGTCGGCGACGTGGGTACTGACCGCGGCACGGGACAGGCCCAGGGCGTCGGCGGCCTTGGTAAAGGAGTGCAAGTCCGCCACGCGCACGAAACTACGTATACAGAGGAGCTGGTCCACGCTTCATGATTGTAAGGCAGCCGCGAACAATAAATTCGCGATTAGCCAGTTTTTCAGCACCCCGACAGGCCCTAGTGTCGGACCAGCCCCAGGGCCCCCGGGGGCACCGCACAAGGTACGCACCATGTTCATCTTCCCGCGTCCCATACAGGCCGTCGCCGCCGGCCTGGGAGTCGCGCTCCTGATCGTCGGGCTGGACAGGTTATGTTGCCCGCCCGATACAAAAGCCCCGCGCGAGCAGTCGCAGCTGCAACCGACCCGCGCTTGTGCCCCGCCGGGCGCTTGCGGTATCGTCCGCGCCGGATCGTGAGCTTTCCCTTTCCTGCCGCCTGCCGCCCGCCTGTTTGCGAGTTGGCTTCCGAGTCTGAAAAGCCGAATCGTTCCCGACCAGGTGGCAGAGTGTGCGTTTCCCATTTCGGCATGCACTCCTGCTATTAATGTTTCTATAGGAGTTGATTGCATGACGAAGATCTATGTTGGCAACCTGCCGTTTTCCGCGACCGACGCCGAAGTGCGTGAGCTGTTCGCAGCGCACGGCACCGTCGAGTCGGTGAGCATCATCACCGATCGCGATACCGGTCGTCCGCGCGGCTTTGGCTTTGTGGAGATGTCACGCGCCGATGCGTCGCGCGCGATCCAGAACCTCAACGGCAAGGACCTCGGTGGTCGTCCGCTGCGCGTGAACGAGGCTCAGGAACGCACCGGCGGCGGCGGCAACCGCGGCGGCGGCGCTCCCAAGCGCTGGTAAGCCATTAGCTGGCAAGGGCCGGCCGTCAGTGCCTCATGGGCATGGGCGGCCGGCCCTTTTTATTGGATCAAGATTCGAATCGGAGTGCTGTCTCATGGGCAAGGGCGATCACAGAAGCCGTCGCGGCAAGATCTACCAGGGTTCCTTCGGCAAGACGCGGGTGAAGAATCCGGCGAAGAAGAAGCGCCGCGCCGCCAAGAAGGCGGGCCGCCGCTAACGATCCGGCGCGCGCCGCGGGGCGAGCTAGAGGCCCGCGAACGGGTCTGCCGCGGTGCGCGCACTCGGGGTCAGCTTGCGCTCGAGGCAGGCAGCGATCAGCTCCAGCGCGGAGTGCTCATTCGGCGGCAGCTCGACCGCGCAGCTCTTGAGCGGCACGGTGCGCGCTCCCCAGCGCACCACCTGCGCGCAGTAGCTCAGCCCGCCGCCGAACCCGGGCAGCAGCAGCAGCGCGCCCGGGCTTACGCGTCCTTCCTCCACCGCCTCGCACAGCGCCACGGCCACCGTTGCCGCGGACATGTTGCCGTAGCGCTGGATGTTCACGAATACCCGTTCCATGGGCACCTGCGCGCGGCGGGCCACGGCCTCGATGATGCGCAGGTTGGCCTGGTGGGGCACCACGAGATCCACGTCCTGCGCCGTGAGCTTGAGGCGTGCGAGGGAGTCCTGGCAGGCGCCGCTCATGCCGGCCACGGCGCGCTTGAAGATCTCCTGGCCCTCGAACTGCCAGCGCGTCACGCCGTAGAGCACGCCGTGGTTGGCGTAGCGCCCGCCCATGCCCTGCACGCGCAGGATCTCGCGTGCCTCGCCGAAGCAACCGAGCTTCTCGGCCAGCACGCCTTCCTCGCGCTCGGTGGCTTCCAGCACCACGGCCGCGGCGCCGTCCCCGAACAGCACCGCGACGTCCCGGTCGCTCCAGTCCATGAACGGGGAGATGAATTCCGCGCCGATCACCAGCGCGTTCCTCACCACCCCGGTGCGGATGAGGGCGGTCGCCGCCGACAGCCCGTAGAGAAAGCTGGTGCAGGCGGTGTTGATGTCGAAGGCCGCCGAGGGCTGGGCGCCGATGCGCGCCTGGATGCCCGAGGCCATGTTGGGGACCTGGTCATCGTGGCTGCAGGTGCCGAATACGATGAGTTCGACGTTGCCGCCCTCCATGCCGGCGGCCGCCAGCGCCCGCCGGGCGGCGACGTAGCCGAGCTCCTCGAGCCCCACGTGGGAGATGCGCCGCTCGCGGATCCCGGTACGGCTGAGGATCCACTCATCGTTGGTGTCGAGGATGGTGGACAGGTCGTGGTTGGTCAGCACCGCCGGTGGCAGGCACTTACCCCAGCCGGTAATCGCGGCGTGCGTCAAAGGCGGGCCCCCTCGTGAGCGCGTCGTAAGGATAGCAGGGCGGGGCTACAATCGGCGCGTGCCCTACCCGAGCGCCTATTCGCGCTGGCGCCCCCACCCCTGGCATGGCCTGGAGCCGGGTGAGGATGCGCCGCGCATCGTGAACGCCTATATCGAGATCACCCCGTTTGACCTCATGAAGTACGAGGTCGACAAGGCCACCGGCTACCTGCGCGTGGACCGCCCGCAGCGCACCTCCTCGCAGCCGCCGTCGCTGTACGGCTTCATCCCGCAGACCTACTGCGGCGAGCGGGTGCGGCGCCTGGCTCCCGGATGCGAGCGCGGCGACGGTGACCCCCTGGATATCTGCGTCATCAGCGAGCGCCCCATCACGCACTGCGAGGTGCTGCTGCGCGCGGCCGTCGTCGGGGGACTGAAGATCATCGATCGCGGCGAGGCGGACGACAAGATCATAGCGGTGCTCGAGGGCGACTACGTGTGGGGCCACGCCACCGAGATCGACCAACTGCCCGGCGCGCTGCTGGAGCGCATCGAGCATTACTTCTCCACCTACAAGCTGGTCCCGGACGAGCCGCCGAAGATCGAGGTCACCGGGCGCTACGGCTACGGGCACGCGGCGGCCGTGATCCGCGCCTCCATCGAGGACTACCGCGAGAGCTTCACGCAGCCGCAGCTCTAGCGGCGCGCTCACGCGCGCGGCAGCGCATCCGGCGCGTAATCGAAGGAATCGAAGTACAGCCGTTCGGGCCTGAGGCCGTGGCGCGGGAAGCTCGCGCGCAGCGCCTCGATCATCGCCGGCGGCCCGGCCGCGTACACCTCGTAGCCGGCAAGGTGCGGGTGATCGGCGAGCACCGCCTCGTGCACCCAGCCGACGCGGTGATGGGTGGCCTCGGACGCGGTTGCCTCGGAGAGCACCGCGGTGAAGGTGAGCTGCGGGTGGCGGCGCACCCATTCCAGCACCTGCCCTTCCTCGTAAAGATCCCGCGTGTGGCGCGCGCCCCAGTAGAAATGCACGGCGCGGCGGATGCCGTTCTCCAGTACGTGCCGCAGCATCGACTTCAGGGGCGCAAAGCCGGTGCCGCCGGCCACCATGATCACCGGATCCGCCCCGTCACGGTAACTGAACTGGCCCACCGGGCCCTCGATACGCAGCAGCGCGCCTGCCGCGATCGGCGCGCCGGGCGCCGTCCCGAACAGCCGCTCGGTGAAGCCGCCGCCGCTCACGCGCCGCACGTGCAGTTCCAGCAGCTCGCTGTCGTGCGGCGGGCTGGCGATCGAGAAGCTGCGGCGGCGTCCGCCCTCCAGCAGCACATCCAGGTACTGCCCGGCGTGGAACGGCAGCCGCTCGACCGAGGGCAGGCGCAGCCACACCTGCATGACATCGGGCGCGAGCGGCACCAGCCGCGCGATGCGGCAGGGCAGGGTCTTGATCTCGACATCGGCGACGCTCGCAATGAAGCGCGCCTCGACGGTGACATCCGAGCGCGGCCGCGCCTGGCACAGGAGCACGTAGCCGTCCGCCGCTTCCGCGGCAGTCACGCCGAGCGGGCGCGGGCCCGGATAGCGCAGCTCACCGGCGAGCAGCCGTGCGCGACACGACCCGCAGTGGCCGGACTTGCAGCTGTGCGGCAGGTTCAGGCCGGCGGCGAGCGCGGCCTCGAGCACGGGTGCGCCCGCGGACACGCGCAGGGTGCGGCCATGCGGCTCGATGCGGACACTGAATTCTTCGGTCACGGACGAAGCTGCTCCCGTGAGCCGCCGGCAGCGCGGCTCTGAGGGACTAGACTAGACGCCCGGGTACACCGAGGCCAAGCAACCGCCATGTTCGTGAACCCGCCACCTGAGCAGATCGCCAAACTGCTGCGCAACGCGCACCTGATCGCCGTGGTGGGACTGTCGCCGCAGCCCGCGCGGCCGAGCCACGAGGTCGCGCGCGCCCTGCAGGGTTTCGGCTACCGCGTCATTCCCGTGACGCCGGCCGTCCCGGCGGTCCTGGGCGAGGTCGCCGTGCCCGCGCTCGCGCAGCTGCCGCAGGTGCTCGGCGCGGGCGAGCGCGTGGACATCGTCGACGTGTTCCGCCGCCCGGTGCACGTCGCGGGCCTGGTGGATGAGTGCATCCGCCTGAAGCTGCCGGCACTGTGGCTGCAGAAGGGGGTCATCGACGAGGTGGCCGCGGCGCGCGCCGTGCAGGCGGGGATCTTCATGGTGATGGACCGCTGCCTGTACAAGGAGCGCGCGGCGCTGCGTTAGCCGGCTTCGACCAGCGGCGGCCGGTTTCGGCTATGCTTGCCTGCGATGCGCATCGATTTCACCAAGATGCACGGGGTCGGCAACGATTTCGTCGTCTTCGATGCCCCCGCCGACGAATCCCTGCTGGCTCCCGCCCGGCTGCGCGATCTCGCCGACCGCCGCACCGGCATCGGCTTCGACCAGGCCCTGGTGCTCGGTAAGCCCAAGCGCGCCGACACCGCCGTGTTCTACCGCATCTTCAACGCCGACGGCGACGAGGTCGAGCAGTGCGGCAACGGTGCGCGCTGCATCGCCGCCCTGCTGCACCACCGCGGGCTGACCCGCGACGGCGCCGTCGCGCTCGACGGCCCCGCCGGGGTGGTGCACGCGCGCGTGACGCAGGGCGCGCGCGTCTCGGTCGACATGGGCGTGCCGAATTTCGACCCGCGCGCGCTGCCGTTCGAGGCGCCGCGGGAGATGGATCCGTACCTGCTGGAGGTCGCCGGCGCCACGTTGCAGATCGGCGCCGTCTCGATGGGCAATCCGCACGCGGTACTCGCGGTCGCGGATGTCGACGGCGCCCCGGTGGCCACCCTGGGCGCGAAGATTGAGCAGCACCCGCGCTTTCCGAAGCGCGTGAACGCGGGGTTCCTGCAGATCCTGGCGCGCGACCGGGTGCGTCTGCGCGTCTACGAGCGCGGCGCCGGGGAGACGCGCAGCTGCGGCACCGGGGCGTGCGCCGCGGTCGCCGTGGGGCGGCGGCGGGGCCTGCTCGAGGCGCAGGTACGCGTGAGCACGCACGGCGGCGAGTTACAGGTAGACTGGGAGGGCCCGGGTAAAAATATCTGGCTCACCGGTCCGACACAGATATCCTTTCAAGGTCACGTCGAGGTTTAGACCACTATGACGACACGAGAGGCTCGTGGACTTGCCGCGGTAGATTCCGAAGAGGAGTCGATCGCCGGTTATCTGCAGCGCAATCCGGAATTCTTCGAGCGCCATCAGGCGGTGCTCGCGCGCCTGAAGCTGCCGCACGCGCGCGGCGGTTCCACCATCTCCCTGGTGGAGCGCCAGATCGAGGTGCTGCGCGAGAAGCAGGCGGCGCTGGAGGGCAAGCTGGCGGAACTGGTGCGCGTGGCGCGCGCCAACGACGCCATCGCCGAGCGCCTGCACCGCTTCACGCGCCGGCTGCTGCGCGCAACCCCGCGCGCGGCGGCGATCGCGCACATCGAGGCGGGATTGCGCGAGGACTTCGACGCCTTCCACGCCGCGCTGGTGCTCATCGGCGAGCCGCCGGATCCGTCCCTGCCGGCGTTTGTGCGCTCGGTGGCGGCCGACGATGCGGCGCTGAAGTCCTTCGAGTCTCTGTTTGCCAGCGGCAAGCCGCGCTGCGGCCAGGCACGCGATTCGCAGCGCGAGTTCCTGTTCGGCCCGGAGGGCCTGGAGATGGGCTCGGTGGCGCTGGTGCCGCTCGGCGAGAAGGGCTCGATCGGGCTGCTGGCCCTGGGCAGCGCGGACCGCGACCGCTTCCATCCCGGCATGAGCACCGAGTTCCTCGCGCGGCTGGCGGATCTGATCACCGACGCGCTCAGCGGCGCCGCGCGCTAAAGGCGCGCGAGCGCCGCGCGGGCTCTGCGACCATGACTCCCGCGGCCCTGGAGTGGGTGGCGCGCTTCCGGCGCTACCTGGCTTCCGAGCGCCGCCTCTCCCCGCACACCGACAGCAGCTACGCCCGCGACCTGGCGGCGCTGGTGAAATTCTGTGACCGCGCCGGCCTGAGCGACTGGGTGAGCCTGGACACGCAGCACGTGCGCGCCTTCGCCGCCCACTCGCACGCCGGCGGACTTGGCCCCCGCAGCATCCAGCGCCGCCTCTCGGCGGTGCGCAGCTTCTACGAGTTCCTGCTGCGCGAGCGCAGCGCCGCCGCGCGCCGCAGCGAGCGCGTCAGGCGCAACCCCGCGCACGACGTGCGCGCGCCCAAGAGCGCGCGCCGGCTGCCGCAGACACTGGACGCGGACCAGATGGCGCGCCTGCTGCAGATCCCGGACGGCGATGAGCTCACGGCGCGCGACCGCGCGCTCATGGAGCTGCTGTACTCCTCGGGCCTGCGGCTTGCGGAACTGGTCGGACTTGATTTGCCGCACCTGGACCTCAAGGATCGCACCGTGCAGGTGCTCGGCAAGGGCAGGAAGTCGCGCATCGTCCCGGTGGGACGCGCGGCGGTGCAGGCGCTGCGCGCGTGGCTTAAGCAGCGCCACACGCTGGCGCGGCCGGCGGAGGCTGCGCTGTTCGTCGGCCGCAACGGCCGGCGCCTCGGGGCGCGTGCCGTGCAGCTGCGGGTGGCCGGCTGGGCGCGGCGCCAGGGGCTCACGGTGCACGTCCACCCGCACCTGTTCCGCCACTCTTTCGCCTCGCATCTGCTTGAGTCGAGCGGCGAACTGCGCGGCGTGCAGGAACTCCTCGGCCACGCCGACATCTCCACCACCCAGATCTACACTCATCTTGACTTCCAGCACCTAGCCCGCATCTACGACGCTACCCATCCGCGCGCACGCCGCAAGGCCTGAGCCCGCGCTGCGGCAATAGCAGACCAATCCCGGAGCTTCCATGTCCGAACCCCAAGGCTTCAACCCCCACGGCACGACGATCCTCGGCGTGCGCCGCAGCGGCGCCATCGCCCTCGGGGGCGACGGCCAGGTGACCCTGGGCAACAGCGTGATGAAGGGCAATGCGCGCAAGGTGCGCCGGCTCGCCAACGACAAGGTGCTGGCCGGGTTCGCCGGCGGCACGGCTGATGCCTTCACCCTGTTCGAGCGCTTCGAGGGCAAGCTCGAGAAATACGGCAACCTCACCCGCGCCGCCATCGAGCTCGCCAAGGACTGGCGCTCGGACCGCTACCTGCGCCGTCTGGAGGCGTTGTTGCTGGTCGGTGACCCGGAGAAGCTGTTCGTGATCTCCGGCAACGGCGACGTGATCGAGCCGGACCACGACGTGGCCGCCATCGGCTCGGGCGGCCAGTACGCGCTGGCGGCCGCGCGTGCGCTGGTGGACGGCTCGGAGCTGGATGCCCGCAGCATCGTCGAGCGCTCGCTCAACATCGCCGCCGACATCTGCATCTACACCAACCGCAACCTAGTCATCGAGGAACTGCGCGCCAGCGGCGTGCGGGCCTGAACAGCATGTCAGAACTCACTCCCCGTCAGATCGTCCAGGAACTGGACAAGCACATCATCGGCCAGGACGCGGCCAAGCGCGCGGTCGCGATCGCGCTGCGCAACCGCTGGCGGCGCATGCAGGTCGCCGACCCGCTGCGCCAGGAGATCACGCCGAAGAACATTCTCATGATCGGGCCGACTGGCGTCGGCAAGACCGAGATCGCGCGCCGCCTTGCCAAGCTCGCCAATGCGCCGTTCGTGAAGGTGGAAGCCACCAAGTTCACCGAGGTCGGCTATGTCGGCCGTGACGTCGAGTCCATCGTCAAGGAGCTGGCGGACGTGGCCGTGAAGATGACGCGCGAGCAGGAGATGGCCAAGGTGCGCGAGCGCGCCCTGGATGCCGCCGAGGAGCGCGTGCTCGATACGCTGCTGCCCAAGCCGCGCATGATGGGCTTCTCCACCGACGAGCCCGCGCACGCGCGCGACTCCGAGACGCGCCAGAAATTCCGCAAGATGCTGCGCGAGCATGAGCTCGACGACCGCGAGATCGAGATCGAGCTGCGTGCCCTGCCGACCGGGGTGGAGATCATGGCGCCGCCGGGCATGGAGGAAATGCAGCAGCAGCTGCAGTCCATGTTCCAGAACCTGGGCGGCAACCGTACCCGCACCCGCAAGGTGAAGGTCGCCGAGGCGCTCAAGCTGCTCACCGACGAAGAGGCCGGCAAGCTCATCAACGAGGATGAACTGAAGATCCGGGCGCTGCAGAATGCCGAGCAGAACGGCATCGTGTTCATCGACGAGATCGACAAGGTCACCCGTCGCGGCGAGACCATCGGCGCGGATGTCTCGCGCGAAGGGGTGCAGCGTGACCTGCTGCCCCTCGTCGAGGGTTCAACGGTCGCCACCAAGTACGGCACCATGAAAACCGACCATGTGCTGTTCATCGCCTCGGGTGCCTTCAGCCTCTCCAAGCCCTCGGACCTGATTCCCGAGTTGCAGGGTCGCCTGCCGATCCGGGTCGAGCTCGATTCCCTCAAGGTCGGGGACTTCGTGCGCATTCTCACCGAGCCGGACGCCTCGCTCACCGCGCAGTACAAGGCGCTGTTGCACACCGAGGGCGTGGAGGTCGAGTTCGCCGAGGGCGGCGTACGCCGCATCGCCGAGATCGCGTTCCACGTGAACGAGCGCACCGAGAACATCGGCGCGCGGCGCCTGCACACCGTGGTCGAACGCCTGCTCGAGAGCGTCTCCTACGGGGCGGCCGAGGGGGCGAAAGCCAACGGCGGCTCCAAGGTGACAATCGACGCGAACTACGTCGACGAGCACCTCGGCGCGCTGGTCAAGGACGAGGATCTGAGCCGCTACATCCTGTAGCGCTGCACGGCCGTGCGCTGGCGCGGTGGCTCTCAGCGCTCGCGCCTGATGGGCGCGTAGGCACTGAGCAGCAGCCAGCTGGCGAGCGCGCGGCGATGCGCGGCCGAGCCGCTGAGCCGCACGCTGCCCTCTGCCAGCGCGGTGCGCAGCGGCCGCAGGCCGCGCCACACCTCGGCGAACACCCGCAGGCGGCTCGTGATCGCCAGCGTCACCTCGTAGCCCGGATCCTTCAGGCACACGTCGACCTTGCCGTCCGCGTGCACCAGCCAGAAGCGGCGCTGGGCGGCCGGGACATCGGTAAATTCGATCGCGATCACGGTTCGCCCCGGCGGCATCGCCTGGGTGTTGAGTCGGCGGTGCATGCCCCACACCAGCCACCCCGGATCCAGATCCGAGGGCTTGATGTCGCGGGCCCAGCGCTGGCCCCACTCCCCGATCGAGCCCACCACGCCCCGCAGCGCCAGGCCGGCGGCGGTCAGGCAATACTCCAACCCGGCCCCTGATCCCGGGCGCCGTTCGAGCACCCCGGCGTACTCGAGGGTTGACAGCCGCTGCTTGAGCAGCGTGGCGGACAGGCGCGGCACGCCGCGACGGATCTCGTTGAAGCGCCGGGCCCCGGCGAGTAATTCGCGCACGACGAGCAGCGTCCAGCGCTCCGCCAGCAGCTCCGACGCGAGGGCGACGGGACAGAACTGTCCGTACTCTTGCGGCATCTGGATACCCCGCGTCGATCATGCGGCGACGGGCGCGGGCGGGCAAGCCGCGAGGTCCAGATTCCGGACTGGCGCTGCCGCGGTGCGCTGCGCAGACTTGCCGCCGGGAGCCGGCCCTCAGTCGGCACGGAGGGCAACGCCATGCCGCGCGCCAGCACGAATCCATCCTTCACCCGCAGGGCGCTGCTCAGCGGTCTGGGCGTCGCGGCGCTGCATCCGGGCCTGGCCGCGCCGCGCGCCGCGCCCGCCACGTTCGCCGCCAGCAAGCAGCGGCCGCGAAGCTGCGCCACTTCGCGCGCGGGCGGGTTCGACGTCGAACGCCTGCTCGAGGACTGCCGGCGCGCCCGCACGAGCGGCGATCCGCAGGCCGCCGTACACGAAGTTCTCGCGCGCGAGGTCGCCGATCCCGGCGCGGTGCTGCGCGGGCTGGGCGAGCCGGCCAAGGGCGGCATCAGGACGCTGTACCGTTCGGCCGATCTCACCGTCCTCAACATCATCTGGTCACCGCTGATGCAGCTGCTGCCTCACGAGCACCGCATGTGGAGCGTGATCGGCATCTATGCCGGGCGCGAAGACAACATCTTCTGGCGGCGGCAGGGAAGTGCCGTGGCGGCGGCGCAGGCTGCGGCAGTGTCGGCCGGCGAAACCGTGTCGCTCGCCGATGACGTGATCCACTCGGTCGCGAATCCGATCGAGAAGTTCACCGGCGCCATTCATGTCTACGGCGGCGACTTCTTCGCGACGGCGCGCAGCGAATGGGATCCGGAGACCCTCGCGGAGCGCCGCTGGAATATCCAGGAGGCGATGCAGATCTTCAAGGAGTCGAATGAGCGCTTCGCTGCCTGGAAAGGCAGGCCTGGGTGCGCATGACCTTGCGCTGCTAGGGCCGGAGCGGGTCGCGCCCGCAGGAGGGCTTGGGCTGCCGCGCGGCAGCTCTCACTTGCACGAGGTGGGCAGCTGCGCCGGACGCATCTCGGAGCCCGCGCTGCAGACCCAGAAGATGCGCCCCTGCTTGTCTGCCCGCGGCGTGAAGATGAGCGTGCCGCGCGCGGACTCGACCGTCAGGACCATGTTCTTGGGATCAACGCTCATCGTGAGACCGTTTGGCCCCCGCTCGTCGATCCCTACGGCCGCGAGGCTCTGCGGGATCTGCTTGGTGGTTTGATACGAGCCACTGAGGGTATCCCGCGCATGCTGCGAAGCGTTCATGGCCTGGGTAAGGGCGGCCCTCACCCCATAGTCCTGGTAAGCCGGAATGGCGATCGCCGCCAGCACGCCGATCACGTAGACATAGATGAGCAGACCGATGCCCGAGCCGAGCTTACCGGCGTAGGGCACAAACGCGGCGAGCACATAGGCCAGCGGATTTCTTGCCGGCAGATCCGGCTTCTCGTGCAGCACGCGCAGCACGCGCTTGGCATTCCAGGGATAGCTGGCCGTCAGCTCGTGGAACGACATCCAGAAGCCTTTCGACGCGTGCAGCTGTCTGCCGAGGTCTTCGAGGGAGGCGTCCTTCCAGCGCTTCGCCCCGGCGGAAAGCGCGGCAAGCGAGCGCGCCGCACCCTCGCGTGACTCGCTGCAGGCAAGACCATGCAGGTCGCAGGTGCTCTCGCGGGCGCGCGAAAACGCGGCGCCGATCAGCGGGAAGCGCAGCGCCGGCCACCGCAGCGCCCAGAGCAGGGGATTGTCGTGCCGCACGACGTGCGCCAGCTCATGTCCCATGTAGAAGCGCACCCCGTTGGGATTCTCATCCATGGCATCGACGACACTCGACAGCAGCACCACGTACTGGCGTCCCAGAAACCAGGTAGCGAAAGCGTTCAGCACTCCATTTCCGTTCAGGATGTAAGCCTGGGGTCGGTTGGCGATCGCAAGCCGCTCGCAGCATTGCCCGTACTGCTGGTGCAACGCGGGGAATTGCGCTTCGGACAGCTCGACGCCATTGCCCTTGAGGTGGGCAATCAGGGTGGAACGCGCAAAGAGGTAGGCAAGGAAACTGAGAAGCGAAACCACCAGAACGATCACGAGCGCGGCCGCAATGGAGCGCACGCCGCCCACCGACGTGAGGATGGCGAGGGCGATGCCCCACAGTGCGACCCCCAGCCCCATGGTAACGATGGTCAACGACCGGTCGCGCGGAAAGATCAATCGATTCACGTGACTTGCTCCATGCCAACAGGGGTGCGCGACCGTCGCCACCGCCGGATGTCGTTACACATCGCGGCGGATTCTATGGGTCGGTCCGGCCGGGCAGCGACAGCCGGCACCTCTACCTGAGACGCGCGTCACCAACATGCGCAGCGGTCCGCAACGTGGAGCCGGCATCAGCAAATTTCGACTCAGTCTATGATCCCGTGCCTGGCAAGGTCCGCGCCGATTGCAGCTCAGCGGCTGAAAGATGTCACCACAGCGGCACCCGTTATGCTGGCGATGGTCTGAGTGCCGGCCTGGCGCATGATCGCGGCGAGCTCGCGGTTGAGGATGTCGATTACCGCCTCCACTCCCGGCTGACCAAATGCGGCCACGCCCCACCCCTGCGGACGGCCGATGCCAACGGCGGTGGCTCCGAGGGCCAGCGCCTTGAACACGTCGGTACCGCGGCGGATGCCGCCGTCGACGAACACCGGCACCCGCCTGCGCACCGCGGTCACCACTTCCGGGACACAGTCGATCGAGGGCCGCAGGGTTTCCTCGTTGCGGCCGCCGTGGTTGGAGACGATCACGCCGTCGGCGCCGTGCTCGACCGCCAGGGCGGCGTCCTCGCCGGTGACGATGCCCTTGACCAGGAGCCTGCACTTGACCTGCGCCCGCAGGCGGTCCAACCAAGCCACGGTGAGGGCGGGAGGCGCGAGGGCGGTCACCCTGGACACGTCCAGGCCGGCAAACAGCGGCGCCTTGAGCCACATGTCGTGCGAGTTGTCCCGGTGGCAGGCGGTGCAGGTGCGGTTGTCCGCGAGCATGGCGCGCTTGAGGGTCTCGTTGTTGCGCCACCGCACCGGGGAATCCACCGTCAGGACGATGGCGTCGCAACCGGCCGCCTGCGCCCGCTCGACGACGGCGGTCGTCACGCTCCAGTCATCGGTCGGATACAGCTGCTGCCACGGCGCTGCGCCCACGGCGCGGCTCACCTCGGCGAGCGGCGTCGAGGAGCCGCTGGACAACATCATCTGCATGGCGCGCGTCTGCGCGGCCCGTCCCACCGCCAGTTCCCCCTCGGGGTGAAAGGCGCGCATCCCGGACACCGCCGACAGATACAGCGGGCTTGGCCAGCGCCTGCCGAACACGGCGCAGGCGGTGTCCAGGTGACTCAAATCCACGAAGCGACGTGCGCGGATCTGGTAGTGCTCGAAGGCGTCGTGGTTGCGCACCACCGTGAGGTCATCGTCTACGCCGGTCGCGATGTAGCCATAGTGGGCCGGCGGCAGCGCCGCACGCGCCAGCGGCTCGAAGTCCATGACGTTGAGCACCTGGTCCGCGGCCAGGACCGGCGCCGGTTCGCGGCGGAAGAACGCCGAGGGCGGGGGCGTCTGTTCGCCTGCCGCCCAGGCGGGCAGCGTCGCCAGGCCGCCAAGAAAGGAGCGCCGCGTGAGCGGCAGCCGGATGCGCTGCATGCATTTCCCCCTCGCCGCGCCAATCGCCGGGTGCAGGTTGCCCCGGATCCCTGGCGCGGTCAGATTCTTAGTCGTTCTTTCAACTCACCCGCGAGGCGCCGGCTCACCGGCAGCGGTGCTTCGCAGCCGCGCAGGTGCACGAAGTACTGGCCCTCCGCGGTGCGCTCGATGCGCTCGAGGTGCCGCACGCCGACCAGTGCGTTGCGGTGCACGCGCACGAAGGCGCTGCCGAACTCGCTCTCCAGCAGCCGCAGCGAATCCTCGATCAGGTCCTCGCCCTTCAGGTGGCGCACGGTCGTGTACTTCTGGTCGGCCAGGAAGTACTGCACTTCCTCGATCGGGATCAGGCGCACGCCGTCGCGGTGGCGCGCGGCGATGTGGTGGCGACGCTCGCCCTCACCGGTGGCGGCGAGCTTCTGCAGCTGCGCGCGCGTCAGGCGCCCGGCGCGCGTCAGGGCGGCCGCCAGCTGTTCCTGGCGCACGGGCTTCAGCAGGTAGCCCACGGCGTGCGCCTCGAAGGCCTCCACCGCGTACTGATCGTAGGCGGTCGTGAAGATGACCGCGGGCGGCTCGTCGAGGATGTTCAGGTGACGCGCGGCCTCAAGACCGTCCATGCCCGGCATGCGCACATCGAGCAGCACCACGTCCGGCGCCAGCTCATGGGTGCGGTTGAGCGCCTCCTTGCCGTTCGCCGCTTCCCCGCTCACCTCGACGTCGGCGATCTCCGCCAGCAGGCTGCGCAGCCGCTCGCGAGCCGGCGCCTCGTCATCGACGATCAGGATCTTCAGTTTGGCGGGCGTGCCCATCAGGCCGGCTGTGCCAGGCGCACGTCGGTGGCGCGTTCGATCAGCGGGAAGCGCAGCGTGACGATGTATTCGTCATCGAAGCGGCCGGACTTCATGAGCGCGCGTTCGCCGTACATGAGGCTGAGGCGCTCGCGGATGTTGGCGAGCGCCAGGCGGTTGCCTTCGCGCAGGCCGGGCGCCGGATCCAGCGGATTGCGCACCACCAGCGTGACGAGATCCCCGCTCACCTCGCCGGTGATGGTGACGGTGCCGCCTTCGGCGCGCGGCTCGATGCCGTGGTAGATGGCGTTCTCCAGCAGCGGCTGCAGCATGAGGCCGGGCACCAGGGCGCTGGTGGGCAGCGCGTCGGTGTTCCACTGCACCTGCAGCCGTTCGCCCAGGCGCAGCTGCTCCATGCGCTGGTAGGTGCGCGCCACGTCCAGTTCCTCAGCCAGGGTGATGACGTCGCGCTTGTCGCTCAGGGAGGCACGGAACAGGTCGGCCAGATCCTGCACCGCCTGCTCGGCGCGCGAGGGATTGCTGCGCGTGAGGGCGGCGATGGTGTTCATGCTGTTGAAGAGGAAGTGCGGCCGGATGCGCGCCTGCAGGGCATGCACGCGCGCGGCGGCGCGCAGCTCGATGCTGCGGCGCCAGTGGTGCGAGACGTAGAAATAGCGTAGCGCCAGCCCGGTGACGATGAGCCCGATCCAGGCGTTGCGGACCACGAAGCGCGACGGATTTATCGGAAACAGCTCCGCACCGCCCGAATCGATGACCATCTGGCTGCGCCCGATCAGGAACACGCACAGGGACACCGTGGCGACGACCGCGCTCATGAGCGCCAGCACCGCGGCGGAACCGGCAGCGACGCTCAGGCGCGCCAGTTGCCGGCGCAGCAGGCACAGCAGCCCCGCCCCGGCAAGCCCGATCCACAGCAGGAACAGCGAGGTGCGCACCAGGTCGGTCCAGAAGTCGACCAGCAGGCTCTGGCGCGCCAGCGTCAGCACCAGCGCGGTCAGTTCGACGATGAGCACGATCGCGAGCGTGGCGCGCGAGGTGCAGAAGTCCGGCAGGTAGAACGCGGGCTCGCGTTCCAGTGCCTGGGTTTTCATGCCTTGCCGCGGCTCGGTGCGCTCATGATGTTGGTGCGCTCGAACAGCTCCGCCTTCAGCCGATAGGTGGCGGAGATGTCCTCGTCCCCGTAGCCGCGCGCCATGAGCTCCGCGTACTCCGCCAGCATGCGCTCCACCACCGGCAGCGCCACGCCGAAGCGGGCCGCCATGTCGTGGCAGATCCCGAGGTCCTTGGCGTGCAGCCGCACCCGGAAACCGGCCGGGTAGGCCTGGCGCACCATGTTGGGAGCGCGATGCACGAAGTACCAGCTGGAGCCTGCGCCCTTGCCGAGCGTCTCGATGAGCCGGTCCAGTGGCAGGCCCTGGGCGTGGGCGAACGCCATCGCCTCGGAGACCGCCTCGATGATCCCGGCGCACATGATCTGGTTGGTCGCCTTGGCGGCCTGGCCGCTGCCGGTCGGACCGAAGAGGGTGATGGTCTTGCCCAGCGCCTCAAGCACGGGCAGCGCGCGTGCGAACGCCTCGGGCGAGCCGCCCACCATGATGGCAAGCGTGGCATCGCGCGCCCCCTCCGTGCCGCCGCTCACCGGGCAGTCGAGGAACTCCACCCCGGCCGGCTCCAGCAGCGCCGCCGCCTGGCGTGCGCTTTCCGCACCGATGGTGGAGCAATCGAGCAGCAGGCCGCCGCGCTTCAGCGCCGCCGCCAGCGCGCGGGCGACCTCGAGCACGTCCGCATCGGCGGACACGCAGGAGACGACTGCGTCGACGTCCGCGCCGAGGGCCTGGACCGTGGGGTAGGCGGTGAGCTTAAGTTCCGCCGCCAGCGCCTGCGCCTTCGCGGCGGTGCGGTTGAAAACCCCGACCAGCAGACCCGCCCGGTGCAGGTTGCGCGCCATGCCGCTGCCCATGGCTCCGAGTCCGACAAAACCTACCCGCATGGATGCGTGCCTCCGGTCCTGAGGGGACCGCGGGCGCCACTATAGAGCGTGGGGATGACGCACGGAAATCGTGCCAGCCGCGTCAGGCGGCCCGGACGGTCACTCGGAGGTGGCGTCGGCCGGGTTGACCTTGGGATCCGGGATCGGCTTGGGCTCCGGAATCGGGGCGTTCACATCGAACGTCGGCACCTTGCCGCAGCGATCCAGCACGTCCTTGCGGGCGACCTCGCGGTACGCGTCCGCATCGCTCTCCGAGAGGTATTCCTTGTCGCCGGCCTTGCTTTCCTTGTAGACGCGGCGCGATTCGATCGCCTTCTTGTAGCGCTCGGTGGCCGCCTTGCATTGCGCGTCGCGCACGCGGTTGACGTCCTGCTGCACGGCGCGTGAATTTGCCTCGTTGTCCAGCTGCGCGCCCACCTTGGCGTTCGAAGCGGTGACGGTTCTGTGCTCGACCGGCTGGCCCAGGGTCTCGGAACCCGGGTGCGCCTTGCTGGTCTTGATGATCTGCGAGCCTGGCACCCACTGGTCGCTGTAGTGCGGTTCGCCGTGCTCGTCCACCCAACGGAAGACGTCAGCCTGGGCGACGCTCAGTGCGCCGGCAAGGATCAGGACGGAAACGGGTACAACTCGCGACATAAAGAGGGCCTCCCCGCGCCAGAGTATCGCGCCTTGGGGCGGGGACGACCTTTGAACTCCGTCACACCCCGCTCATGGGCGATGCCTCCACGGCTCACACCCTACAAAGAAGGGGCCCCTGGGCGCCAGAAGAGCGCTTCGGGGCCAAAGACGAAGTGCCGATCGAACCCGATGCGCAGATCCTAACGCCCGCTCGCCCGATGCGGGAGCCCCTCGTGTGGCTAAGCCCAAGTGCGCCGGTGGGCACCACCCGCGAAGGCAACGGCCGGGCTCTGCACCCGACCGGCCCGCGGGCGAGTCCCCTTGCGAGGCGACGCCCGGGCCACCGCATGGGCGCCGTCGCGCCTGCTGCGGGTGGGGACGCGGGCAGTTAAGCTACTCGGCGCAGTCACGGCACTGATCCTGCGAGACAGGATCCGGGCACGACCTGCACACTCGCGCCCCGCAACGCACGCGGTGCTTGGGACCTAAGGAACGCGGCAATGACGGATTCACTACGGATCGATGAAATCGCGCGGCGGCTGCTCGAGCGTGTGCCACCGGCGGTGCGCAGCGTGCAGGCGGATCTGGAGAACAACTTCCGCGCGATCCTGCGCGAGCGCCTCAGCAAGCTCGACCTGGTCAGCCGGGATGAGTTTGATGCCCAGGCGCGGGTGCTGGAGCGCACGCGCGCGCGCCTGGAGGCTCTCGAGGCGCGCCTTGCGGTACTTGAGGGCGCGGAACCGCCGGCAGCGTAGGCGCCTTACTGCGCCAGCTGCAGCATGTGATCGACGGCCTGCTTGACGAGGTCGTCCGGAAGATCCGTACGCCCGCCCTTGGCGGGCATGACGCCGGTTTTGCCCTGAAAGCCCTGGAGCGCGTGCTGGTACAGGGTCGCCTTGCCCTCGGCGATGCGCGGTCCCCAGGCGGCCTTGTCGCCAGCCTTGGGCGCACCGGCGATGCCGGCCGCGTGGCACACGCTGCAGACCTGGTCGAAGACCTCCGTGCCGCTCTTGGGCACGGCAGCGGTCCCCGCCGCCTGCGCGGGGCTATCGCTCTTGATGGCCAGCGCCGTATTGTCCTGGCCGGCAACGGCCACGGCACCAGGCGGCGCGATGCGGGCCGCAACCCTCTTGCCGTAAGCGGCCTCAGACAGCAGCTGCCGGTCCTGCGTGTGGCTCGCGACGATCCGCGCGAATATGAAGATCCCGACGGCGAACGCCACCAGGAGGGCGATCACCATACTGAAGACGTTGATGAAATGGGTATCTTGCTTGCTCACGATGTCATCCGCGGAACGCGCCGATTCGGCGGCGCAGTATAGCCGCGCGGGCGCAGTGGGCGGCAACAGTCACCGCCGGCGGCGCGCAAGCTAATCCGGGTTCGCGCTCGAGCTAGTGCGGCGTAAATGTCGCCACGCTGCCCGACTGCACCGGAGGGGCCTCGCGGTCCCAGTCGCCCCCGGAGGTCTGGCCGCCCGGGCTGGTGGTGGTGCAGTCGTGGCGCGCGATCTTCGAAGTGGTTGGGACGCAGCCGGCCGCCGCCACGGTACTGGGTCCTGGATGTCGGGCAGTCGGCCAGCCATTCGCACACCCGGCGAGCAGCAGCGAGCCGGTCAGGCAGGCAAGCAGGGTTCTGAACATCGCACGCCCACGCATGAAACCCGCCGGCAGCGGGCGAGAGCGTAAGGATAGCGGATCAGGCCGGAGGCGGCGCAGCGACGCTGCGCCCAGGGAACGACGTGCCGGCCGCGACGCGGCGAGCGTGACCCGCGGCAGGCTCAGTGGTGCACGGTGATCGAGGGGTCGAGCATCTGCAGGGCGTGACCCGCATCGGTCTTGCCGGTGCGATCGATGTCCTCCTGCGTGTAGGCCCGCCCGGCCGCATTGCAGCCGTTCTGCGGAATGCGCGACGCGGACGCGATGCAGCTGGTGTCGGGGGCCGCGGTGCTGGCCACGCTGTTCTGTGCGGTCGGTGTCGCGGGCGTGCCGGCGCAGGCCGCAAGAGCGAGCGTCGTGCCGATCAACAGTATGCGTACCATGTGCTTCCTCCCACGCGGTCAGGCCGCGCGCTTGATTAGACGCCCCGGAGGAGCTGCGGTTCCAGTCCCGCTGCTCAGGCTTAAGCGGGGCAGTTGCATGGACGCGTTCCGGCACGCTAGGTATCATCGCCCGCCCCAACGCGCCCGTAGCTCAGTTGGATAGAGTGGCAGCCTCCGAAGCTGCAGGTCGCTGGTTCGAATCCAGTCGGGCGCGCCAATTGAATTCCCCCCCTGGGCCGCCGGCTTCAGGAACCGAACAGCTCGCGATTGGCGTTTTCGGCACAGCGCGCGCCTTCGTGCGTGAGCAGCCAGCGCTTGCGCGCCAGGCCGCCGGCGTAGCCGGTGAGCTTCCCGCTCGCGCCGATCACCCGGTGGCACGGCACCACGATGGCAATCGGGTTCGAGGCGTTCGCCCAACCCACGGCGCGCGCAGCCTCGGGCAGCCCGAGCGCTTGGGCGAGCTCACCGTAGCTGCGCGTCTGGCCGGCCGGGATGTCCACCAGGGCGTGCCACACGGCGCGCTGGAACGGGCTGCCGGCCGTGGCCCAGGGAATAGTCCGCAGCGCCTGCAGCTGCCCGGCGAAGTACTGCCGCAGCGCGCTCGTGAGTTGCGTCGGCGCGGTCCCCTGACCGAGCGGCAGGTGGCCGTAGTGGCTGCGCAGCAGCCGCCGCATGCGCGACTCGCAGTCCTGGAAGTCCAGGGCCCGCAGTGCACCGTCTGCATCGCTCACCAAGAGCGCCGTACCCAGCGGCGTTGGCATCCGGTCCAGCCGCAGGCGCGCAGGCGGGAGCGCCGGGGTGGGGTGCAATTCGCGCCGCCCGCGCTCGGCGGTGACAACCCCAAGCGGGAAGGCACTGCCGTAGTCGCTGCTGGTGTTGGTGTCGTTTCGCATGTCGCTCTCGGGGTGTTTCGTGAAAGTGTTCGCTCAGTGCGGCCGCGCTGGCTCGGTCGCCCGGGAAGTCGCGGGGCCCGACGGCCGTTTGGCGGCGGGCCGGACCGGGTGTTTCCAGATATGCAGAACGGCGTAGCTGCGCCAGGGGCGCCATGCCTGCGACATCTGCGTCGCCTGCTTCGCGGACACCCCGCCCAGGTTGTTGCGCACGGCCACGTCGTTCTCGGGAAACGCGTCCGGCCAGCGCAGCGCCCGCATCGCGATGTAATGCGCGGTCCACTGACCGATGCCGGGCAGCGCGGCCAGGCGGGCGATGGTTTCCTCCGGGTCGTGGTGGACACCGCCCTCGAGCGCTAGGGCGCCGGAGAGCTGCGCCTGCGCGAGCGCGATGATGCTCTTGCTGCGCGCGCTGACGATGCCGAGCCTTGCAATCTCGTCCACGCTCGCCCGCGCCAGGCGCGCGGCGGCGGGCGTCAGGCGGCTGAGCTCGGCGAACGGCGTGACAATAGGCTCGCCAAACGCCTCGGCGAGGCGGCAGGCAATCGTGGTCGCGGACTTCACCGTCACCTGCTGCCCGAGGATGGCGCGCAGGCCCATCTCAAACCCGTTGAAGGCGCCCGGCACGCGCAGGCCCGGGGTCTGCCGGATGAGGGGCGCGAGTCGCCGATCCTGGCCGAGCTGCCGGGAGATGACGTCCGGGCGCGAATTCAGGTCGAACAGCTCGCGCGTGCGCCGCAGCAGCGCCGGCAGCACGGGGATGAGGGTGTGCGTGAACTCCAGCAACAGCGCGTTCTTCCCGGCGGGGCGCGTCACCCGGATCCAGCCGCGGGCGGCGCCCAGATGCACGGTGCGCGCGTAGAAGTGTTCTCCGACCCACTCGACGCCCTTGAGCTCGCGGTCCTTCAGGAAGGCGAGCAGGCCGTCCCAGTCATAGGGCGGTCGATAGGTGAGTTGCAGCGTCGAAGTCTCCCCGGTCGCCGGGCTGCCCAGGCCGTCGAGGGCCTTCTTGCGCAGCCCCGTGGGCGCAAGACCGTAGCGGGAATTGAACGCATCGTTGAAGCGCCGCAGGCTCGAGAAGCCGCTGGCGAAGGCGATCTGCGTGACCGGCAGGCGGGTCTCGGTCAGGAGCTGCTTGGCGAGCAGCAGCCGCCGCGTCAGCAGCAGCTGGATGGGTGACACGCCCAGCTCCTTCTGGATGATGCGCCGGATCTGGCGCGAGCTGAGATTGAACTGTGCCGCGATCGCCTCCAGTCCCGCGTCGTTCTCGATCGAACCCTCCTCGAGCCGTTGCAGGATGGTTTGCGCGATGCGCTGCGAGGCGTCCACCGGGGCATTGCCGGGCGCCAGTTCCGGGCGACAGCGCAGGCAGGGACGGAAGCGCTGCTGCTCGGCCTCCTGCGGGGAGTTGAAGAAGCGGCAGTTCACCTCCTTGGGCGTCTTCGCCGGGCAGATGGGGCGGCAGTAGATACCGGTGGAGGTCACGCCGACGAAGAAGACGCCGTCGAAGCGCGGGTCGCGGGCGCCCAGCGCCTGGTAGCGGAAGTGGCGTTCGGGGTTCATGGCGCAACTATAGGAGCGCCGCCCCCGGCGCTCTAGCCATTTTCGGACATGGAGTTTTAAGCCTTCCGCGTCCGAAAACCGCGAGTACTGTGTCCGGTTTCTGCTAGCGCGCCTTCCGGCGCGCGACTGGCCGGTTTACGGAGCAGCACCGCACGCAGCACCTGGGCGTGGTTCACGAGCGCATCCCGGGCGCCGTAGAGCAGGGTGACGCGCTGGCGGGTGGCCTGGGCGCGCAGCTGGGCCAGCGCCGCCGCCTGCAGGCGCAGCTCTGCCCGGTAGCGGCGCTCAAACTCGGCCCAGCGCCCCGGCGCATGATGAAACCAGGTGCGCAGCGCGGTGCTGGGCGCGAGTTCCTTGGGCCAGCCATCCAGGCGCGCCCGCGCCTTGCTGATGCCCCGCGGCCAGAGACGATCGACCAAAAGACGCAGGCCGTCAGCGGCGGCCGCCGTTTCGTAGATGCGCTTGATGCGAATGTCGGGCTTCATGCGCTTCACTCTCGGCACCTGCGGACCGCGGCCGGGCCCCTGGCGTCCAAGCATCGCATCAGATGCGCAGGCCGGGCCAGCCGCCCGCACCGCGTCCGCGCCCTGCGCTACAGCCACCCCTTGAGCTTGAAGTAGAGGAACGGGCCGAGCGCGGAGGCGATCATCATCGCCAGCGCCGCCCATACCCCCCAGGGCTCGTGCAGCCAGGGGATGTGTTCGAAATTCATGCCGTAGAAGGCACCGATCACCGAGGGCGGCAGCAGCAGCACCGTGACCACGGAGAAGATCTTCAGAATGTTGTTCTGATCGATCGTGACCAGGCCCAGGGTCGCATCCAGCAGGAACTGCGCCTTGCCGACCAGAAACGTGGCGTGGTCGCTCAGGGCCACGACGTCGCGCGAAACCGTGCGCAGGCTCGAGCGCGCCTCCGGGGTGACGCGGCCGTTGGCACTCTGCTGCAGGAAGCCCAGGAGCCGCGTCAGGCTCACCAGCGTCTCGCGCGCCTTGGAGATGAGTTCGCCGCCTTGCCCGATCTGCTGCAGCTCGTACTGGTAATTGCGGCTGACGCGACGCTGGCCCGTGCGCGGAAAGACGCGCAGCGACACCGTGTCGATGTCGCCGCCGACCCGCTCGAGGACGTCCGCGATGCGGTTGACGATCGCCTCCAGCAGCCCGGTCAGCAGCAGCGCCGCGGAGCCGCAGGAGGTCGGATGGGTCTCGGCGAAAGTCGTGAAGCCCTTGAACGCCAGCAGATCCGCGTAGCGGTTGGTGACGAGTCGCATGCCCGCGAGGATGAAGGTGACCTGGGTGGTCTCCGGCAGGTTGGTGTCCGCCTTGTAGAGCACCGTGGTCGTCAGATAGAGCGCGCCGTTGTCCTCGTAGAGGCGGTTGGAGGTTTCGATCTCGCGCATCTCCTCGCGCGTCGGCACATCGACGCCAAGGGTCTGCTCGACCTGCCGCTCTTCCTCGGGCGTGGGGTTGAGCAGGTCAAGCCAGATGACCTCCTCGGGGATCGCCGCGCCCGGGGCGAGTGCCAGGCGCTCCAGCCCCTTGGGCCCGGGGGCGTAGGCGCTCAGCACGAGGGTACTGCCGGCGCGACCTCAACGCAGGTGCGGGTCGCGGCCGGGTGCATCAGTGGCCGTGCTCGGCGGCGCTCAGGTCGTTGATGAGCTCGATGAGCTTGGTTTCGCCGCCTGCCTTGCTGACGTCGGTGGTGTAGCGGCCGTTGACGATGATGAACGGCACGCCCTCGACGCGATAACGCTGGGTCAGCTCGTCGGCGCGCTGCAGGTTGGAGTTCACCGTGAAGGAGTTGTACGCCTTCGCGAAGTCATCGGCGCTCACGCCGTTGTCGGTGGCGAATTTCTGCTGCAGCTTGAAGGTCTGCTCCTCGCTGTCGCCGACGAGCACGTTGTGCTGCTGCGCGATCGTCTCGAAGGCCTTGGCGACCAGGTCCTGGCGCCCCAGGGCGTCGAGCGTGTAGTAGAAGCGCGCATGGCTGCGATGCATCGGCTGCCAGATGACCGGCACGCGCACGAACTGCACGTAGGCCGGCTTGCTCTTGAGCCAGCCCTTGAGGAAGGGCTCGAGCGCGTAGCAGTGCGGGCAGGCGAGCCAGAACACTTCCGTGACCTCGACCTTGCCCGGAGCGACGCTGGTCGGCTGCGCCGGCACGAGCACGGTGTAGTTCACGCCGGGCTGCCACTTGCCCTCCGGCAGCGGCGTGGCGTCGCTGCTGCCGGCGATCTTCTCCAGCGACGCATCACTCGCCGGGTGTTCGGGCTCGGTGTCGCCGGATTCCTGCGAGCGCGTTGCCTGTTCGATCTCGTTCTGCGCGCTCGCCGGCGCCACCGCGTTCGCCGGCGGCACCTGCGGCACGCTGCCGGTTTCAGCCGCCGCTGGCGGCGTGGCAGCGGGCGGCGGCGGCGGCTGGCGTGCACAGGCGCACAGGGTGAGCAGCAGCGCCAGCGGAACGACCCGGATCATATGCGGCGCGCGCCTCAGCGCATGCCCTGCAGGTAGGAGGCGACGTCGCGGATCTGCTCCGCGCTCAGGCGCTTGGCGATCGTGAGCATCATGACCGCGTTGGGGTCCGCCTGTGCCGCGTGGTCACCGGTGTAGCGTGCGCCGGAGGCGTAATCGTTCAGCTGCTTGACCAGGTACACCGACTGCTGCGCGCGCAGCGCCGGGTAACCGGCGATGAGATTGCCGCGACCCGCCGGGCCGTGACAGGCGACGCAGGCCGGGACGTTGTGCCCGCTGTCCCCGCGCAGGTACAGCGCCTGCCCGGCCTGCCAGTACGAGGGATCCGCTTCCAGGCCCTGCGGTGTCTGCGTCTCGTAGTAGACGGCGATATCGGCGATGTCCTGGTCGGTGAGCGCCGCGGCGAGCGGCATCATCATCGGGTTCGGGCGTACCTGCGAACGGAACAGCCGCAGTTGCCCGGCGACGTACACGGCGCTCTGGCCGGCAAGGCGCGGCCAGTCGGGATTGACGCTGTTGCCGTTGGGCCCGTGACAGGCGGCGCACACGACCGTCTTGGTGGCGCCGTCCGTGGCCTTGCCCTGGGTCAGGGCAGAGTCCGGGTTCGGGGCCGCTGCCGCGGCCGGCTCCTGTGCCAGGCCCGGGGCCGGTATAACACCCAGCACAGTCGCTGCGACCAGGGCGGCCATCCAACCAAGTCTCGGGATCTGCGGCATTGCTTGCTATCCGGGTCCGTTTCCGCGTGGCGAGGGCGCCGAATTGTACACTACACACGTGATGAGGCTTTCCGACCCCCCACCCGCGTGAGACGCTTCGCTCAGGCGCATTTCCTGATCAGTGCGGCGGTGCCGGCGCAGTTTCCGGCCGATGTTGGCACCGAGGTGGCTTTCGTCGGGCGCTCCAACGCGGGCAAGTCGAGCGCCATCAATGCCATCACCCATCACCACGCTCTGGCGCGCACCAGCAAGACGCCCGGCCGCACGCAGCTGCTGAACTTCTTCGAGCTGGCGCCTCTGCGGCGTCTGGTCGATCTGCCCGGCTACGGCTATGCGGACGTGCCGGCCGCGCAGCGGCGCACCTGGGCGCCACTCATCGAGGCGCTGCGCACCCGTGCCTCGCTCAAGGGACTGTTCGTCATCGTGGATGCGCGCCGCGGCGTGCAGGAGGGGGATGAGGAACTGCTCGGCTGGGCGCAGCCGAGCCACCGCGTGCATGTGCTGCTGGCCAAGGCCGACAAGCTCAACCGCGGCGCCGCCGCCGCCGCGCTGCGCGAGGCGACCGCGGTGCTCGCCGGCCGGGCGAGCGTGCAGCTGTTTTCCGCGCACAAGGGGACCGGGGTGGCAACGGCCGCGGACCTGCTGGACGCCTGGCTGCGCCAGGCCGAGGCCGGATAAAAAAGCCCCGGCGGTTTCCTTGGAAGCCGCCGGGGCCAGACTAACCCGGCACAGGTCTCATGAACCGGGTTGACCCGCTCAGGGAGGGAAGCGGGGAGTGCTAGGCACTCAATGAATCAGACCCGGCACCCTGTCCGGAGTTCCGACCGGCTCCAGAAAAAATATCTTTTCAAATCATAAGTTTGCTTAACACGCTGTATCGTTCGCGCCACAGATTGCCGGGGCTCAGAACAGGCTTACGACGGCATCCAGGGAGATCACCTTGGCGCCACTGGTGTTTGCGACACTGAAGCTCTCGTACTCGAGCCGCGCGCCGACGTTGCCGAAGTGCACCTGCCCGCCGACGCCCCAGGCGAAGTCGGTGCCGTTATCGGAGTAGTGGAAGAAATCCCCGGGAGCCAGGTTCGTGTCCTGGTGCAGTCGCCAGTTCGCAAGCCCCGCCTTCCCGTAGATGTCCAGGAAGGGGACCGGCAGGGGCAGAAAGCCGACCGCATAGGCGGCGAACGCCTGCGCGTCCGAGTGCACCGAGCCGGTGCCGCCGAAGTACTGATCGGTGTGGCTGCCGAGGTCCAGATAGTCACCCTCCACCGCCAGCCACCGCAGCGGCCGGGTGCCCACCAGCAGTTTCCAGGAGGCATCGTGGATGTGGGAGAGCGAGTCGCCGATGTCTTCGAGCTTGTTGTCCGATATGCCGGCGCCGACATAGAGCAGCCCGTCGGCACGGGCCGCGCCTGCGCCCGCCGACAGTGCCAGGAGCGTAACCAGGAGCTTGATTCGCATGCAGACACCTCTGGGTAGTCATCCTTAACCTGAAGCTCACGAGCCATGTTGCCCAAGGGCGACAGCGGCCGCCGACCGCGGCATTCACATGACCCGGCAACGGGCGGGAAGTTCGGCGGTTGACCCGCAAGGCGGCGGATGAGCGTGCGCCGGCGGCGGGATGTTGCGGTTTGTATGTTGGCCTCAGGCGCGCGGCGCACGAACCAACACCGCGCCCTCAGTGCGCCTCGTCCCAGTTCTGCCCGACGCCCACATCGACACGCAGCGGCACGCTCAGCGCAGCGGCGTCCACCATGCACTCGCGCACGGCCGCAGTCACGTCCGGCACCGCCGCGTACGGCACCTCGAACACCAGTTCATCGTGCACCTGCATGATGAGGCGCGCGGGTGAGTGCGCGCGCGTGGCCCAGGCGTCCACGGTGATCATGGCGCGCTTGATGATGTCGGCAGCCGTGCCCTGCATGGGCGCGTTGATGGCGCTGCGCTCGGCGTACTGGCGCATCTGCGCGTTGCCGGAGCGGATGTCGGGCAGGTACAGGCGCCGCCCGAACACCGTCTCGACGTAGCCCCGCTCACGCGCCTGCGCGCGGGTGTTGTCCATGAAGCGCTTCACGCCCGGATAGCGCTGAAAATAGCGCTCCACGTACTGCTGCGCGGCGCCGCGGTCGATGCCGAGGTTGCGCGCGAGCCCGAATGGGGACATGCCGTAGATCAGCCCGAAGTTGATCACCTTGGCGGTACGGCGCTGATCGGCGTTCACCGTGTGCAGTGCGACGCCGAAAACTTCCGCCGCGGTGGCCTGGTGCACGTCCAGGTCCTCCGCGAACGCCGCCTGCAGCGTCGCATCCCCCGACAGGTGCGCCATGATGCGCAGCTCGATCTGCGAGTAGTCGGCTGCCAGGATGACGCAGCCCGCGGGCGCGACGAAGGCCTGGCGTATGCGCCGCCCTTCCGGGCGGCGCACCGGGATGTTCTGCAGGTTCGGGTCTACCGAGGACAGCCGCCCGGTGGCCGCGACCGCCTGCGCGTAGCAGGTGTGGATGCGCCCGGTGCGCTCGTTCACCAGCTCCGGCAGCTTGTCGGTGTAGGTGGACTTGAGCTTCGCGAGCGCGCGGAACTCGAGCACGATGCGCGGCAGCGCAAAGTTCTCGGCGAGCTCCTCCAGCACGTCCTCGGCGGTCGAGGGCTGCCCGGTGGGCGTGCGGCGCTTGACCGGCAGCTGCAAGCGCTCGAACAGGATCTGCTGCAGCTGGCGCGGGGACTCGATGTTGAATTCGTGTCCCGCCTCGCGATGTGCCTGCAGCAGCAGCTCCTGCAGCGCCCGCGCGAACTCGCGGCTCTGCGCGCGCAGCAGCTCGCGATCCACCAGCACCCCGTAGTGCTCCACCTTGGTCAGCACCGGCACCAGCGGCTGCTCGCATTCCTCGTACAGGCGCGCCAGCGGCGGCACGCTCAGCAGCTGCGGCCACAGCGCCTGGTGCAGCCGCAGGGTGAGGTCCGCGTCCCCGGCGGCGTATTCGGCGGCGCGCTCCACCGGCACCTGGTCGAAAGAGATCTGCTTGGCGCCCTTGCCGGCGACCTCGCTGTAGGCGATGGGAGTGAGGTTCAGATAACGCTGCGCGTCCGCGTCCAGGTCGTGATTGGTCGCGACGCTGTTCCACACGTAGGACTCCAGCATGGTGTCGAAGCGCATGCCGGCCAGCGCGATACCGGCGTTCGCCAGCACGTGGGCATCGTACTTGAGGTTGTGCCCGACCTTGCCACTGCCCGGGTCCTCCAGCAGCGGTTTGAGCGCCGCCAGCACCTCGGCGCGCGGCAGTTGCGCGGGGGCGCCGGGATAAGCATGGGCGAGCGGCACGTAGGCGGCGACCCCCGGCTCGATGCAGAAGGATACGCCCACGATCTCAGCCTTCATGTAGTCGAGGCTGGTCGTCTCGGTGTCGAAGGCGAACAGCGGTGCCGCGCGCAGCGCGGCGAGCCAGCGTTCCAGCTGCTCCCAGCTGGTGACGGTTTCGTAGCGACGCTCGATCGCGGCCGCCGGCGGTGTCAGGTCGGGCGCCGGCGGGGCTGCGCCCGGCGGTGCACCGCGGTTTGCCGCCGCGGCAGGCGTGCCGGCGTCGCCGCCCTCGAGCTGGCGCAGCAGCGCGCGCAGTTCGTAGCGCGTGTACAGTTCGCGCAGCGCGGCGAGGTCCGGTGCACCCGGGGTGAGTTCCTCGAGCGAGAGCGGCAACTCGAGATCGGTGCGAATGGTGGCGAGTCGCCGTGACAGCTCGAGCGTCGCAAGTCCCGCGCGCAGGTTCTCGCCCACCTTGCCGGGGATTTCGGCGACGTGGGCGACCAGGCCATCGAGGCTGCCGAACTGCTGCAGCAGCTTCGCGCCGGTCTTCGGACCCACCTTGTCGATGCCGGGAATGTTGTCCGAGCTGTCGCCGATCAGGGCGAGGTAGTCGATGATCTGTTCGGGGTAGACGTCGAACTTGGTCTTGACGCCGGCGCGGTCCAGGCGCGAATCGTTCATCGTGTTGATGAGGGTGATGGAGTCGTTGACCAGCTGCGCCATGTCCTTGTCGCCGGTGGAGATCAGCACCGACTGCCCGGCCTGTGCTGCGCGGCAGGCGAGCGTGCCGATGACGTCGTCCGCTTCCACGCCCGCCACGCGCAGCAGTGGCAGGCCCTGTGCCCGGATGATGCTGAGCAGCGGCTCGATCTGCGCGCGCAGCTCATCGGGCATGGTGGGGCGGTGCGCCTTGTAGGCGGTGAACAGCTCGTCGCGGAAAGTCTTGCCCGGCGCATCGAACACCACCGCGATGCGGCGCGGCTGATAGTCCTTGAGGAACTTCTGCAGCATGTTGAGCACGACCAGCACCGCCCCCGTCGGCTCGCCCTGCGCGTTGCTCAGGCGCGTGGGCAGGGCGTGGTACGCCCGATAGACATAAGAGGATCCATCGACGAGAACCAGGTCGGGGGAGGCGGTCATGCGGCTGAACCCTGAGGCGGCCCGCGAGTATAACGGACCCCAGCTGACCCTTCGGATTCCGCGTCAACCGCAGGCACCCCTGCTGCGCTATGGGGCTGACGCCCCTGTCAACGGATGAGCCGCGCACATGCTTGATGCCACCGCCGCCACCGCCGCGAACCGCTTCGGGCTCGGGGCCCGCCCCGGGGAGCTGGCGAGCATCGGCGCCGCCGGCCGCGACTGGCTGCGCGCGCAGCTGCGTGCGGCGCCCCCGGTGCTGGCCGCACCCGAGCTGCGCTCCTCGCAGCAGGTACTCGCGCAGGCACTGGAGTTGCGGCGCAGCGTGCAGGCCGAGCGCAAGGCGGTGCGCGACGGCGACGGCGCGCTGCCGCCGGCACAACTGCAGAAGGTCGGGCAATTCCTCAAGCCGATCTACGTGAGCGAGGTGACGGCACGCTTCGGCTTTGCCGCCGGCACTGACCGTCCCTTCCTTGAGCGCCTCACGCAGTTCTGGGCCAATCACTTTGCAGTGTCCATCGACAAGCAACTGCTCGCGGGTGTGGCCGGCAGCTTCGAGCGCGAGGCCATCCGGCCCCACGTCCTCGGCAACTTCAGCGACCTGCTGCTCGCGGCCGAGACGCACCCGGCGATGCTCTTGTACCTGGACAACCATCTCTCGGTGGGCCCGAACTCGCAGGCGGCGCGCCGCCGCGAGCAGCGCGGGACCGAGCGCCGCATCGGCATCAACGAGAACCTGGCGCGCGAGATCCTCGAGCTGCACACGCTGGGTGTCGCCGGCGGTTACACGCAGACCGATGTCACCGCGTTCGCCGAGGTGCTCACCGGCTGGTCGCTCGGCGACAACCGCGGACGCTTCGCCGCCGGGGAGCCCGGCAAGTTCCTGTTCCGGGCCGAGCTGCACGAGCCGGGCACCAAGCGGGTGCTCAACACGCGCTATCCGGACAGCGGATTCGGACAAGGCGTCGCCGTGCTGCAGGACCTGGCGCGCCAGAGCGCGACCGCGCGCTTCATCGCCACCAAGCTGGCGCGGCATTTCATCGCCGACGAGCCGCCGGCAGCGGCGGTCGGACGGATGGCCGGCGCTTTCACCGCGAGCGAGGGCGACCTGCCCACCGTGTACCGCGCGCTCATCGAGACACGCGAGGCGTGGGCGCAGCCGCTTGCCAAGTACAAGACACCCTGCGACTACATTCTCTCCGCCTACCGCGGCCTCGGCCTGCCGGTCGAGGCGGGCCGCGGGCCGCTGGCACCCTTCGAACTTCTCGGGCAGCGCACCTGGTCACCCGGTTCGCCCGCCGGCTGGCCGGACCGCAGCGCCGACTGGGACGGCGCCTCGGCGCTCCTGAAACGCATCGAGTGGGCGGACGCCCTCGGTGCGCGCCTCGGCAGCAGCCGCGACGCGCTGCAGCTCGCCCCCGAGCTCCTGGGCGCGTCCCTGAGCGAGGCGACGCGCACGGCGGTCGCGCGCGCAGCGAGCGGCGCGCAGGCCGTGACGCTGCTGCTCGCCGCCCCCGAGTTCATGCGCCGCTAGCGCCAAGGAAGAAGTCCATGACAGGCATGCAACGACGCGAGTTCCTGGGCCTGGGCGCGCTCGCGGCGGCCGGCGCGCTCGTGGGCACGCGCATCGCCTTCGCCGGCGCGAGTGCGCGCCAGCCGCGCTTCGTGCTCATCATCCTGCGGGGCGCGCTCGATGGCCTCGCCGCCGTGCCGCCGTACGCGGATCCGGACTACGCCGGCCTGCGCCGCGAGGTGGCGCTGCGCGCCCCCGGCGAGCCCGGCGGCGCGCTGCCGCTGAACGGCTTCTTCGGCCTGCATCCCGCGCTCGGGTTCCTGCAGCAGTGCTACACCGCCCGCGAACTGATCGTGCTGCACGCCGTCGCGAGCCCTTACCGGGAGCGTTCGCACTTTGATGGCCAGGATGTGCTGGAGAACGGCTCGGTGGCCGCGCACGCGCTGCCGAGCGGCTGGCTCAATCGTGCGCTCACGCAGCTGCCGGGCGCGCTGCCGCGCGAGACCGGCGTGGCCCTCGGGCAGAATGTGCCGCTCGTCATGCGCGGCCCCGCGGCGGTGACCTCCTGGTCGCCCACCCGGCTCAGCGCCCTCGATGAGGAGACGCTCGCCCGGCTCACGGACCTCTACGCCGCCGACCCGCTGCTCTCGGTGCGCCTGGCCGATGCCCTGGCCGCCGACGCCCTGGTCGCCGCCGAAGACACCGCCCCCGGCCAGATGCAGGCGGCCGCGCAGCCGCCGCGCGGCGTGCAGGCCTACAACGCGCGCTACGCCCAGGTGGTGCAGGCGGCTGCCGGGTTCCTGCGCCAGGAGAATGGTCCGCGCGTGGCGGTGTTCGATACCAGCGGCTGGGATACCCACGCCAACGAGGGCGGGGCGCAGGGCCAGCTCGCCGGCCGGCTCGGCGCACTCGACCAGGCGCTGGCGACGCTGAAGCAGGGCCTCGGTGGCGCGTGGTCGGACACCGCCGTGCTGCTGGTCACCGAGTTCGGTCGCACCGCCGCGGTCAACGGTACCCGCGGCACCGATCACGGCACCGGCGCGGCCGCGTTCCTGCTCGGCGGGGCGGTCGCGGGCGGCCGGGTCATCGCCGACTGGCCGGGACTTGCGACGCACGCGCTGTACCAGGGGCGCGACCTGGCGCCGACGCTGGACCTGCGCTCGGTGTGCAAGGGGATCCTCGCCGAGCACCTGGCGGTGCCCGAGCGCGCACTCGAGGACGGCGTATTCCCCGACAGCCGCGCGGCGAAGCCGCTGCGCGGACTGCTGCGCGCCTAGCGGGCGCCGCGGGGACTATTTCGGCGGCGCATCCTCGTCCGGATCGCCCGGTTTCTTGGGCGCGGGGTTCGCCGCCGGTGCCGGTGCGGTGGCCGGCGCCGTGGCCGCGGGGCTCGTCACCACGGCCGCATTCTTGTCCGGCAGGTACAGCGCGCCCTTCTGCCCGCACGCCGCCAGCAGCACGAGCACGCCGAGACTGATGAGTGCGGGCGCTCTCATATGTACATGGGCCGCTTGTCCTTGAGGGCCAGCCAGCCGCGTGCGACGCGGTAGACGATCCAGACGGCGAGCGCCAGCGCGCCGATGAGCGCCAGCGGGATGCCCACGATGGTGAAGAACATCACGCAGATCACCACCGCCCACAGCAACGCGTACCAGAAGGTACGGATCTGCCAGCGGAAGTGCGACTCCAGGTAGGTGCCGACGGTGGCCGAGCGGCGCGCGTAGTTCATGATCACGGCCACGATCGACGGCAGGCCGCCGACGAAGCTGAAGATGACGGTATGAGCGGTGGTCAGGCCGATGAGGACCGCGAGTGCGTGCAGCGCGTAGATGACGTGCGTGTAGGTGACCAGCGACTCATCCACATGGGGCGCGTCGGCGGTCAGCGGCGGGACGGGCTCGTTCATGGCTTACCTCGGGTTGTTATGTCGGCGGGCGCCGTTCGACGATCGCCATGGTCAGGCGTGAGACGCACACCAGGCGCTCCTGCTCATCGCGGATCTCGATGGACCAGACATGGCTGCGGCCGCCCAGGTGCAGCGGACGCGCGGTGGCGGTGACCGTGCCGGTGGAGACCGAGCGCAGGTGGTTCGCATTGATCTCCTGTCCCAGGCACAGGTACAGCTCCGGATTGACGCACAGCGTGGCGGCGAGGCTGCCGGCGGTCTCCGCCAGGGCCACCGAGGCGCCGCCATGCAGCACGCCGAAGGGCTGATGCGTGTGCTCGGTCACCGGCATGGTCGCGCGCAGATAGTCCGGGCCGATCTCGGTGATGCGGATCCCGAGGTGTCCGGGCAGTGACCTGCGGCCGCGCTCGGTGAGGACTTCCGGCGTGGTGGCGACGTGCCAGATGCTCATTGGAGCTAGTCTAGCGGTTTGCGCAATGGCAATCTGCATCCCCCGGGACCGGCAGTGGCGTGCGTGCGATGAGCGAATTCACCTTCCCGCCGGCACCCCGGCCGAGCGTTGCCGTGGCCGGCCGCACGGTTCGCTTCCCGGTGCACCGCATCTACTGCGTCGGACGTAACTACGCGGATCACGTGCGCGAGATGGGGGCGGACCCGCAGCGCACGCCGCCGGTGTTCTTCATGAAGCCCGCGGATGCCGTGGTGGCCAACGGGGCTGCGGTTCCCTATCCGCCCGGCACGGCCAACCTGCACCACGAGATCGAGCTCGTGATCGCCGTGGGGCGCGGCGGCCGCGACCTCGACCCGCAGGCCGCGCGGGCCCACGTGTTCGGCTACGCCGCCGGCAACGACCTCACGCGCCGCGACCTGCAGCACGCCGCCAAGGAGCGCGGGCAGCCCTGGGACACGGCGAAGGGCTTCGATCACTCCGCGCCGCTCGCCGCCCTGCGTCCGGTCGAGCACGGACACGTGGAGCGCGGGCGCATCTGGCTCGCGGTCAACGGCGTGCTGCGCCAGGAGTCCGACGTGGGCGAAATGCTCTGGGACGTGCCGCACATGCTCGCCGCGCTGTCGCGCCTCTTCGAGCTGCAGGCCGGGGACCTGATCTTCACCGGCACGCCGGCAGGCGTGGGCGCGCTGCAGGTCGGGGATGCGATCGAGGGCGGCATCGAGGGCCTGGAGGTGCTCAGGCACACGATCGCTCCGCCGGTGCGGGACTAGCACGATGAAGCTCTACGCCTATTTTCGCAGCTCCGCCTCCTACCGGGCGCGCATCGCGCTTAACTACAAGGGACTCGCGCATGAGTGCGTCGCGGTCGACCTGCGCGCCGCCGCGAGCGCGCAGCGCACGCCGGAGTTCCTCGCGCTGAACCCCGAGGGGCTGGTCCCGGTGCTCGTGGACGGTGATCAGGTCATCCGCCAGTCGCTCGCCATCATCGAGTACCTCGAGGAAACGCACCCGGCGCCGCCGCTGCTGCCGCGCGCGCCCGCGCAGCGCGCGCAGGTGCGCGCGCTCACGCTCGCCATCGCCTGCGACATCCACCCGCTGAACAACCTGCGGGTGCTGAACTACCTGCGCTCGCCGCTCGGGCACGACGAGCCGCAGGTCAACGCCTGGTACGCGCACTGGATCGCGCGGGGTTTCGGCGCGCTGGAGCAGGAGGTGCAGGCGCTGAGCGCTGATGGCCGGCACATGTTCGGCAGCAGCGTCACGCTCGCCGACGTGTGCATCGTGCCGCAGATGTACAACGCGCGGCGCCTGAACTGTGATGTCGAGCCCTATCCGCGCCTGCGCGCGATCTGCGCCCACCTGCAGACGCTGCCGGCGTTCGCCGCCGCGGCCCCGGAGGCGCAGCCCTGAGGGCAGGCGCGCTTTAGCCCGGCGGCGGCGTGCGCCTGAGGAAGGTGACGTAGCCGAGCAGAAATTGCTTCAGCGCTTCTTCCGTGGTCGCGTCCTTGAGTGTCCCGGACTCATCGAACACGGTGTTGGCGCGCGACACCATCAGGCGCCCGCCGGTCCACAGCTGCACCCCGAGCGTGCGCATCACCGGCAGCCACGCGCTCTGGCTGAGGGTGGTGCCGTAGGCTCCCGGGGAGGCGCCGATGATGGCGAAGCGCCGGCCGCCGAACACGCGGCGCGCGTCCGCCGGCGGCCGCGACAGCCAGTCGATGACGTTCTTGAACACGCCCGGGATGCTGTTGTTGTACTCCGGCGTCACCAGCAGCACGCCGTCGGCGGCGACCACCGCTTCCTTCAGCTGCGAGACGCTCGCGGGGATGCCCTGGGCCTCGACGTCACCGTCGTACAGTGGCACGCCGCGGATGCTGGCCACCTCCAGCGTTGCTTCCTGGGGCATGAGCCCAGTGGCCGCGCGCAACAGGGCGGTGTTGTAGGAACCGCGCCGCAGGCTGCCCGAGATACCGAGCACTTTCGTCATGGGGTCTCCCTGACTGGTCGGCGCACAGGGTGCCTGTCGGGCCCCGCGTGCGCAACCGCCCGGTGCTCCTTACCGCTTGAGCCGCGCGGCCACCCGCTGGTACGCCTCGCGAAACGGGATGCCCTCGCTGACCACGAGGCGGTTGGCTTCCTCGGCGGCATGGATGGAGGGATCCAGGCGGATGGCATCGGCACGGAACTCAAGCGCCGCGATCGCGGGTGGCAGGATCGCGAGCGTGTCGGCGGCCAGATCGATGCCACGGAACAGCGGGAACTTCAACAGCTGCAGATCGCGGTGGTAGCCGGAGGGCAGTTTCGCGCACACCGCGAGCGCCTCGAGCAGGCACGCCTGGGCGGTGGCGCTGCGGCCGCGGATGAGTTCGAACAGATCCGGGTTGCGCTTCTGCGGCATGATCGAGGAGCCGGTGGTGAAGGCCTCCGGCAGCGTCACGAAACCGAATTCCTGGGTGGCGAAGAGCAGCACGTCGGCGGCGAGCCGCCCGAGGTCCTGCAGGAGCAGCGTGATCTCGAACAGCAGCTGGCTTTCCGCCTTGCCGCGCGAGAGCTGCACCGCGGTGACCGGTTCGTGCACGCTGCCAAACCCCAGCTGCGCCCGGGTCGTCTCGCGGTTGACCGGCAGCCCCGGGGTGCCATAGCCGGCGGCGGAGCCGAGCGGGTTGCGGTCGATGCGCCGCAGCACCTGGCCGAGTCCCTGCGCATCGTCGCGGATTTCCGCGGCAAAGCCGCGGGCCCACAGCGCCACCGAGCTCGGCATCGCCTGCTGCAGGTGGGTGTAGCCGGGCAGCGCCGTGCTCGCCTCGCGCACGGCGAGGCCCTCGAGGGCCTGCGCCACCGCGTCCGCCGCGGTGGTGAGCCCCGCGACCGCATCCTTCAGGTACAGCCGCACGGCGGCCAGTACCTGGTCGTTGCGCGAGCGCCCGAGATGGATGCGCGCGCCGGCCTGCCCGATCGCCTGCGTCAGGCGCCGCTCGAGCGCGGTCTGGCCGTCCTCGTCGGCGAGTTCGATGCGCCACTCCCCGGCAGCGTGCGCCGCCGCCAGCGCGGCCAGTCCGGCGCGGATCGCACCGAGGTCGGGCGCCGTCAGCAGGCCTTCCCCGTGCAGCATGTGCGCGTGGGCGAGCGAGGCGCGGATGTCGTAGGGCACCAGCCGTTCATCGAGCGCGTAGTCCTCGCCGGCCGTGTAGCGCAGCACCCGCTCGTCCAGCGGCGCACCCTTGTCCCACAGCCGCCTCATGCGCTGACCTGTTGCTCGGCCGGTGACAGGGCGTTGACGTCGGCGACGATCAGGGTGCCCGTGCCCTCGTTGGTGAACACCTCGCCCAGGATGCCTTCGGTGGACTGGTACGACACCACGTGCACGCGGCGCACGCCGCCGCGGATGGCATCCTCGATCGCCTTGGCCTTCGGCAGCATGCCGTCGGCGATGCGGCCCTCCTCGCGCAGGCGCTTCAGGCCGCGCACGTCCGTATAAGAGATGAGGGAGCCGGGGTCATTGAGGTCACCCAGGATGCCGGGCGCGCCGGTGCACAGGATCAGTTTCTCGGCGCCGAGGGCCGCGCCGATGGCCGCCGCCACGGTGTCGGCGTTGATGTTGAGCAGGGTCCCGGACTCGTCGGCCGACAGCGGGCTCACGACCGGCATGAGGCCGTTGTCGAGCAGCTTCTTCAATACCGAGGTGTCCACGGTGTCGATGTCACCGACGAAGCCGTAGTCGATGAGCGCGCCGCCGGCGACCGCCTGCACCGGCGGGCGCTTGTGCGCGCGCACCAGGCCGGCGTCCACGCCGCTGATGCCGACCGCGTCGATGTCCAGGTCGCGGCAGATGCCGAGCACGCGCGTATTGATGAGCCCGTTGAGGACCATCGCGGTCACGTCGATGGACTTCTGGTCCGTCACGCGCCGGCCCTCCACCATGCGCGTCGGCACCCCGAGCGCCGTCGCGAGCTCGGTGAGCTGCGGTCCGCCGCCGTGCACCAGCACCACGCGCACGCCGAAGTAGTGCAGGATTGCGATCTGCTCGACCAGCACGCGCGTCGCGGTCGGATCCGCGAACACCCCGCCGCCGGCCTTCACCACGAAGGTCTTGCCCTTGTACATGCGGATGTAGGGCGCGGCGCTGCGCAGCGCGCGGATCGCCAGGGTCTGGTCGCTTCTGTGCATGATCATGCGGGCTTCCTCGGGAGTCAGGACCTGAGCATCTGGTGCAGCACGGCCATCTGCGCCGGCAGGCGGTTGTAGGCTTCGCGCTGCACCACGCTGTGCGCGCCGTCGAGCACCGCGTCGGCGATCGCGCTATTGCGGCGCACCGGCAGGCAATGCATGAGGCGGCAGTCCGGCGCGCGTGCGAACCACTCCGGCCGCACGCACCAGTCGCTGAGTTGCCGGCGCAGCCGCGCGTCCTCGGCCGCATCGCCGTAGGCCTGCGTGGCGCCCCATTCCTTCACGTACAGGACCTGGGCGCCGCTGAGGGCCTCATCGCGCTCGCTGGTCTCGCGCACCGAGCCACCGGAGGCGGCCGCTGCCCGCTGCGCGCGCTGCATGAGAGGCGCGGGCAGTGCGAAGCCTTCCGGGCGCAGCACGATGACTTCCATGCCGCGCAGGGCCGCCATGTGCACCGCGGCGGCCGGGACCGCCAGCGGCAGGGCGCGCGGGTGGTAGGCCCACGAGAGCACGAAGCGCCCGCCGCGCGGCACCGCCAGATCATCCAGGGTCTTCCAGTCCGCGAGCGCCTGGCACGGATGGTTGGCGGCGGACTCAAGGTTGATGAGTGGCTTGTCGGTGAGCGCCGCCATGGCGTTAAAGTTGGTCTCGGCGAGATCGGCGGCGAGGTCCTTGCCTTCCGCGAACGCGCGGATGCCGAGCGCATCGCAGTAGGAGGCGAGTACCGGGATGCCCTCGCGCACGTGCTCCGCGGCGGCCCCGTCCATGGTGACGCCGCTGCGGGTTTCCAGCTGCCAGCTGCCCTGTCCCGGGTTGATGACGAAGGAGTTGCCGCCGAGGCGCGCCATCGCGACCTGCATGGAAGCGAGCGTGCGCAGCGAGGGGTTGAAGAACACCAGTCCCAGCATCTTGCCGGTGAGCGCGTGCGGCTCGGGGTGCTTCTCCAGGCGCCGCGCCAGTTCCAGCAGCGACAGCACCTCCTCGCGCGTGAAGTCGTCGAGGTCGAGGAAGCGCTTCATGGGTCCAGGTCGCTCAGGGCATCACGCAGCATGTCGACGTGCTCCTCCTCGAGGATGTAAGGCGGCAGCAGGCGCAGGATGTGCGGATCGCTCGCGGTGCCGGCCAGGATGCCGCCCTCGAGCAGTTCCGCCTGGATGTCGCGCGCGGGACGCCGGGTGCGCAGCCCGACGAGGAGTCCGGCGCCCTGATGCGCACTGACCGGGCCCACGATGCAATGGGCGCGGATATAGGCGCCGACCCGCTGCACCTGCGCGAGCAGCTGCTGGGACTCGATCGCCTCCAGCACTGCCTCGATCGCGGCGCAGGCCATGGGGCCGCCGCCGAAGGTAGTGCCGAGGGACTCGGGCTTGAGGGTCGCGGACAGCTGCGATGACAGCAGCAGGGCGGCGCACGGGAAGCCGTTACCGAGCGCCTTGGCGGTGGTAAGCATGTCGGGCATCACGCCGTACAGGTTGGCGGCGAAGGGGTGGCCGGTGCGGCCGACCCCGCACTGCACCTCGTCGAATATCAGCCGCGCGCCGACCGCGTCGCAGCGCTGCCGCAGCGCGCGCAGGAACTCGGCGCCCAGATCGACCGCGCCGGCGAGCCCCTGCACCGGCTCCACGATCACCGCCGCGGTCCGCTCAGTCACCGCAGCGGCGATCGCCGCGTGCGCGCCGCGCGGGATGAAGCTCACGTCGAACGGCGTGCGCGGGAAGCCGTACCACTTCTTGAGCGCGCCGTCGGTCACGGCGCCGGCCGCCGCGGTGCGGCCGTGGAAGCTGCCCTCGACGGCCACTACCTGTGCCCGCTCGGTGCTGCGCAGCGCGATCTTGAGCGCGTTCTCGTTGGCCTCGGCGCCGCTGTTGACGAGGAACACGCTCGCGAACGGCAATTGCGAGAAACGCACCAGGCGCGCGGCGGCGCGCGAGCGCACCTGCATGGCGACCGCGTTGCTCTGGAAGTTACACAGTTGCGCCTGCTGTGCGAGTGCCTGCGTGAAGCCCGGGTGCGCGTAGCCCAGGGCGGCGACCGCGTGGCCGCCGTACAGATCCAGCACGCGCTCGCCGCGGCTGTTGGTCAGCCACACCCCGGAGGCGGAGGCCACTTCCAGCGGGTACTGGGCGAACACCGGCGCGAGGTAGTCGGCTGCCGGCGCGGCGGCTGAGGGTTGCTGCATGCTGCCCGCCCCTCAGGTCCACCCCGGAGCCGGCGCGGTGAGACCGGCGCTCTCGGGCAGGCCGAACATGCGGTTCATCCACTGCAGGGCGCCGCCGGCGGCGCCCTTGTTGAGATTGTCGATCGCACACATCACCGCCACCGTGCCGCCCATGATGACCGCCGAGAGATGTGCGTAGTTGCTCGCCACCACGTCCTTCACGCGCGGGGCCTCGGGGGTGACGCGCACGAACGGCGCGTCCGCGTAGTACGCCCGCAGCATCCCCAGCAGCTTCTCGGTGTCGAGCGGGCGCCTGAGCACGGCCTGCAGCGTCACGTGGATGCCGCGCGCGAACGGGCCCGAGTGCGGTACGAAGGCAAACTGCGCCTCCACCCCCGTGGCGGCCAGCGCGCACGCGGTCACTTCGGGCACGTGGCGGTGCACCAGCGCGCTGTAGCTGTAGAGGTCCGCGTGGCGCAGCGGATGATGGGTGGCCGCGGTGGGCTTGCGTCCCGAGCCGGTGCTGCCGGTGACGCCGCTGACGAACAGCGACGGCTCGATGAGGCCATTGGCGAGCAGCGGCACGCTCGCGAGCAGGATCGCCGTGGCGAAACAGCCCGGATGGCCGACGTGCGGCGTAGCAAGCTTGTGAAGGTGTTCCGGCAGCGCGCACGTGAACTGCCCCAGCCGCCCGGGCGCCTCGTGGGCGTGGCGGTACACGGCCGCGTAGGCCTCGGGGGAGCGGTAGCGGAAGTCCGCCGAGATATCAACCACGCGCGGCTGCGTCCCGGCCTGCTCCGCGGCGCTCAGCAGCGCATCGATGAGCGGGGCCGAGACGCCGTGGGGCGCGGCGCAGAACACCGCCGCCTGCGCGCGCTCGCACAGGATCTTCTGCACCTGCGCCTGGGAACTGAAGCGCGTGTCGGCATACACGCCCGCCAGGTGCGGGAAGGCGCCGGCGAGGGGGTCGCCGGGCTGGCTGTCCGAGAGCACCGCGGCGAGCGAGAAGCGCGGGTGCCCGGCGAGGAGGCGCAGCAGTTCTCCGGCCACGTAGCCCGTGCCCCCGAGCACGACCGCGGGAATCTGCCCGCTCACTGCAGCGCCCCGGCCTCAAGTCCCACCGCCTCGATCACCCGGTCCCCGAGCGCGGCGCCATTGCTCAGGGCGTTGAAGGCCGGCACGCCCATCTGGCTGGTGATGATCTCGACCCCGACCTGGTTGTCGGTCGAGGGGCCGGTGACGACGCACGGCTCGATGCCGAAGCGCTCGCGCAGCAGCTTCACGCCGCCCCAGGCGGCGACCGGGTCATTCGCCGAGAGGATCACCCCGGTGAGGGCCGCGCGAATGTCGGGGCACTCGAGGATCGCATCCACCCCGTAGGTGCCGAGGATGCCGTCACCGAGCTCGAACACCATGACGTCGGGCTTGCCGGCCGCAAGCTCCGTGAGCATCGTGCGGGTGAGTGCCGGACCGTTGGCCCGCGTCGTGGTCACGATGCCGAGGTCGGTGAAGATCGCGCAGTGGCGCGCGCCTGCGTCCTCCATCGCCAGGATGTCGCGCCGCAGCGAGACGCCGGTTGCCTTGAAGGCATCGACGGTGAGCCCGCGGTGGCGCATGCGCGAGATGACGGCGCACGCCGCCGCGGTCTTGCCCGCTTCCATGCAGGTCCCGGCCAGCGCCACCACCGGCACGCCGCGGGTGTCCAGCTGCGCATTGGCGTCGAGGCGCTTCGCCCCGACCCGCGCCGGCACGCCGATGCGCTCGCCCAGGTACGGAAAGTTGAGCGCGACCCCGAGCACGCGGCAGTCAAAGGGCTTGCCCTTGTCCGGATTGATGGAATCGCAGATGCCGAGCACGCCACCGATGTTGAGCATCTGGATGATGTCGCCCGGCTGCAGCGACTCGGGCACGTGGCCGGAATAGCCGAACAGCGCCTTGCGGTGCCCGAGCGCCCCGGCAACGATGTCGCCCTTGCCGACCTTGGCCATGCGGCCGCTGGTGAGCTCGAGGGTGTTGTAGGTGGACTTGTTGTTCAGCACCTCGACCACGACCACCACGCCCTCCTCAGCCGGGATCTGCGCGGCGACGCGCACCTCGTGCGACAGGCCGCAGGCCTGCGTCACCGAGGCGAGCTTGTCGACCACCACGCTGCGCATACCGACCATGGCTACTCCTTGGGCGGCGCGGGCGCCGCGCGCTCGCCGGCGCGGGTGTAGAACACCCCGGGCAGCGAGGCGATCCTCGAGAAGCCGAGCGCATCGGCGGCCGACCACTCACCGGCGGCCTCGCCGTATACGCCGCGGGAGGCGGCCATGAGGGAGAACGGCGACTCGACGCCCTCGATGAAGAGGCTGCCGCTCTGCAGCAGCAGGTGCACGTCACCGGTCACGCGCGCCTGCGAGGACAACAGCAGCGCCTCGATGTCGCGGCACACCGGGTCGAGCAGCTGCCCCTCGTGCACCAGGTCCCCGTAGGGCTGCGCCACCATGTCCTTCAGGCGCTGCTGGCGCCCGGTGAGCACCAGCTTCTCGAGCTCGCGGTGGGCGCTCAGCAGCACCTCGGCCGCCGGCGCCTCGAAGGCCACGCGCCCCTTGGTGCCGATGATGGTATCGCCCAGGTGAATGCCGCGGCCGATGCCAAAGGGCGCCGCGAGCCGCTCCAGGGCCTCGATGATCTCGACGGCGGCGGCGGCCTTGCCGTCGAGGGCCACCGGCCGGCCCTGGCGAAAGGCGAGCACGTGGCGCTCGGCGGCGCGCGGTTCCCGGAACGCGTTGCGGGTGAGCATCCAGGCCTCATCCGGGATGCTGCCCGCGGAGGTGAGGGTTTCCTTGCCGCCGATGGTGACGCCCCACAGGCCGCGGTTGACCGAGTACTTCGCTCCCGTCGGCGGGATCGGCAGCTGGCGCTGCTCGAGGTAGGCGAGCTCGTCCTCGCGCCGGAACGCCTGGTCGCGCACGGGCGCCAGCACCTTGAGCTCCGGGGCGAGGGTGCGCAGCGCGACCTCGAAGCGCACCTGGTCGTTGCCCGCGGCCGTGCAGCCGTGCGCCACCAGGTCACTGCCGAGCTCGCGCGCCATGCGCGCGATGGTCTGCGCCTGCATCACGCGCTCGGCGCCCACGCACAGCGGATACAGCTGGCCGCGGCGCACGTTGCCCATGATGAGGAAGCGCAGCACCTGCTCGAAGTAGGCCGCGCGCGCATCGACCTGATGATGGGCGATGGCCCCGAGCGCACGCGAGCGCTCGGCGAGCGTGCGTGCGGCCGCCGCATCGATGCCCCCGGTATCCACCGTGACCGTGATGACGGGGCGCCGCTCGTGCTCGGCGATCCAGGGCACGAGGAAGGAGGTGTCGAGGCCGCCGGAATAGGCGAGCACGATGGGGGAGGCCCCCGGCACAGCGGTAGCGGACATGGTTCAGACCCGGAAGAGGGTGCGCAGGCGGGAGATGAGCTCCTGCTGGGCACGCAGATTGGAGGTCGCGATGAAGATGGTGTCGTCCCCGGAGAGCGTGCCGGCCACTTCCGGCCATTGCGCCTTGTCGATGGCGACCGCCACGCTCTGCGCCGCGCCGATGGTGGTGCGCAGCACGGTGAGGGACGGGCCGGCGCTGCGCAGCTCGCGCACGAACTGCGCCAGGCTGCCGAAATCGCCATTGGCACGCGTGATCTCGTCCGGCGGCAGTACGTAGCGGCCGCTCGCCTTGAGCACGCCGAGGTCGCGCAGGTCGCGGCTGATGGAGGACTGGGTGGCCTCGTGGCCCTCCTTCTTCAGCAGCCGCACGAGGTCCGTCTGCCGCCGGACCAGGCCGCCCCGCAGGATGCGCACGATGGCGCCGCGCCGCTCCAGCTGCTCGGCGTCGGTCAGCATGGCAATCCTGCTTTACGCATAAACATGCAGGCATTGTGCATTTTAATGCACGAGAGTCAAGGGCGGCGCGCCGCGCGCGGCGCCGGGGCCTGCGGGAAAGCGTACCGCGGGAATGTGACGGCGCGGCCGCCGGCGGCCTACGGCGCGGTCACTTGGAGATCGTGTAGACGAGGTCTGCGCCCTGTGCCTGGCCGAGCTCGGCCTTGATCGTCCAGTGATCCCCGAGCGTGTAGCGCAGCTTGAAGGTGTTCAGCTGCTCGGTGAGGCTGATGCCGTAGCTCACGTACAGGCGCGGGTTCAGGTAACGCCCGAGCACCAGCGAGGTCTCGCTGTTGATGTCCGACTCGATGCCCGCCTCCTGGATGCCGACGACGGAGCCGTATTGCTGCGCCAGCATCGCCACGCCCTGCCCGAGGGCGACGTTGCCCGCGGCGCCGCGGGTCTGCGCGGATTCCAGCGAGCCGCCGGCGAGGATCAGCGAGACGATCTGCGACTGCGGCAGCGGTGGGGTGGAGCTGAACGACAGGCGCGGTTGCAGCAGCGTGCCGCGCACGTTCACGAAGGCCGTGACGTCGGGGAACTCCTTCTTGGCGGTGACCTGGATGCCGGGGTTGTCGATCGGGCCGCCGAAATACAAGCGCCCGCTGTCGATGTCGAGCAGCCGCCCGTAGGCCATGTACTTGCCCTTCTCGATGTCCAGCTCGCCGTTGGCGCGGGTGATGGCATCGGTGCCGCTCTTGATCTCGATGCCGCCGCCGAGCTTGGCGGTCAGTCCCATGGTGTCGATGTTGATGCGGTCCCCGAGCGCCAGGCCGATATCGCTCGTCACCTCGAAGTGCTTGCTCGGGTCGTCCGGCTCGCCGCCGACGATCACCTCGTCGTCCGAGGCGCGCACGGCGTTGGTGATGTTCGTGGGCGCGATCTTCGCGTAGGGCACCAGCACCTTGCCGGTCACCTCGATGCGGCGGCCCGCGATGGCGAAGTCCAGATCCGGCGAGGCATCGATCTGCGCCTCGGGCAGATCCGCCACGCGCAGGTTGGTGCCCGCCAGGTGGAACTTGCCGTAGGGCTGCAGGTTGCGCCACTCGATGTGCCCGTCGGCGTTGACCGCGCCGGGCCCGAGCGTGGCGCTGCCCTTGAAATCGATGCCGGCGCCGCCGACGCGTGCCTGCAGGGCGATCGCGCGCATCGACAGATTGACCTGGTAGACGTCCAGCTCGCCGTCGGTCACCTTGATGAGGCCCGAGAGTTCCGGCGCGCCGATGGTGCCGGCGACCTGGACGTCGGCATTGAAGTGCCCCGCGGCGCGATCGATGGCAGGGACATACAGCGAGACGAGGTCCAGCCCGGCACTCTGGGCGTGCAACTCGGCCGACACCGGCATGTTCTGCCACTCCGCTACGGTGCGCTGCACGACACCCTTGGCCTGCAGGGTGCCCACCTGGCCGTCGCCGAGATTCGCCTGGGCGGTGATCTCGGTCGGCGTGAGGTTCACGCCGACCGTGCCCGAGCCGATGCGGGTGTGCTCGATGCGCTTGCTGGCGAGCCGATGCGCGATCTCCGCGCCCGCCAGCGAGGCGCGCACGCTGCCCTGCAGCGGTATGGCGGCGCCGCCGTTGAGGCGCGCCAGCGCGTCGATGGTGCCCAGGTACTGCACCGAGGGCGTCCTGCCGGCGGTGAGCGTGGCGAGTGGCAGCTCGTTGGTCATGACGGTCATCGACCAGGCGGCACTTTTCCATTCGCCGTCCGCGCACACGCTGCCCGGAGTACCCACCAGGCACAGCCACTCGAGGCGCACGTGATCGGGCGCGGCAATCAGTCCCACCGGGCGATCGAGGGTGAGATGCAGCGCCTCGTTGCCGTTCAGCGTGAGCGCGGTGAGCTGTCCTTCGAAGGTGCCGCGCGCGTAGGCCCCGCTCGCCTGCGCCTTGGCGGCGATCCCGGGCGCGCTCGCGCTGAGATGCACCACGTAGGCACTCGGCGGCCCGCTGAGGCTCAGCGTCGCCGCCTCCAGGGTGCGCGTCTGGTAGCTCAGTCCCTGCAGGTGTGCCTCGATCTTCGACTCCTTGGCGGGCACGGCCGGATCGAAATCGATGGTCGCATCGATCCCCTTGAGCTTGATCCCGGCGTAGTCGACGTTGGCCGCGTGCGCGACGCCGACGAGGGAGGGTTCCTGCAGGGTGCCGCCGAGGGTGCCGGATGCCTTCACCTGTCCGCGGCTGCCGGCTGCCAGCAGGCTCAGGTCCTGCGTGGTGAACGCGAAGCGCAGGTTCATGCGCTCGTCGATCTGGCCATCGAGGGCTAGGTTCGCCGTACCGAGGCTGGCGCGCAGGTTCTCAAAGGACCAGGTCTTGCCCGCGTGCCGGACGGTGCCGCTGCCGCCGGCCGTGGCTCCACGCAGCTTGCCGCTGAGATTGCTGAAGGTGGCGCTGAAGGCGCCCTTGGCGTCGAAGCCGCGTCCGGAGGTGCTGAAATCAAAGGTCAGGCTCCCGGGCAGATCGGGGCGCAGCGCGCCCGGGTTGATGGTGGACGCGTGACCACTGACGTCCCAGGTCTGCTGCGGTGCCCAGGTGACACGCCCGCTGGCGCTGGCATGACCACCATACAGGTCGACCTCGGCACGCTCGAACGCGACGCCATCCTTGCCGAGAGTGCCGCTCACTTCCGCGGGCATCAGCGGCAGGTCCGCGGCGCGGAATTCGCCGCTGACGCGCACCTGGTACGGCAGCACGCCCTGCAGGGAGTAGCTGCCGCGGGCGCTGCGCACCGCCGGATCGCGGCCCGCGAGCGGCCAGCGGAATTCGCTCCAGCTGCCCTTCAGGTCCAGCCGCGGGCCGTGATCCACGATGGCGATCGTCCCGGCGGCCGTGGCCTGCGCGCCCGAGGCGACGTGGCGCACCTGCGCGCTCTTCGCGGTGAGCACGTGATTGGCATAACCGCCGTCGTACAGCACCTCGAAATCCCCGGCACCCAGCCCGCGCGGATTGAGCAGCCCCTGGGCGTGGAAGCTGTCCAGGTCGGCCGTGACCGAGAGGCGCCCGGTGATGCTGCCGAAGGGGCCCGCCACCCCCCACGGGCTCAGCTGCAGGTCGCGTACGACCGCATTGCCGACGAAGCGCAGGTGGCTGGTCAGATCGCGCAGCTGTCCGGTGATGTCGGCGCGGAACGGGCTCGCGGTGCGGGCGACGATATTGAGGATGTTCAGGTCCCCGCGTGCGCTGCCGTCGAGGATGTACGCGGGTTGCCCGTCCGGGTGCCAGTCGATGTGGGCCTTGATCTGAAAGCCGAGCGGATCGGCCGCCAGCAGCTCCCCGATGGCGCTCATGTGCGCGCCCTGCAGCACACCGTCCGCCTGGAAGAAATGGATGCTGAGGCGGCGCATCACGGCAGCCCCGGTGAGGCTGGTGATCTCAAGCCTGACGCCGTTGTAGACGCTCAGCGTGGCGCGCTCGACGTGCGCGTCATCCGCGCTGATGAGCAGCCAGCGCGGCAGAAACGCCGGCGGCGAGGGCGTCGCGGGATGCACGCGGCGCTTCACCTGGATCTCGGCGCGCTGCACGGTGGCGGAGGTGGCGCGCACGTGCTGCAGCAACAAGGGTGCCAGGGCTACGCGGGCGCTGACGTCGGTGAACTTCAGGTGCACCAGTTCGTGGTCGATCTCCACGCGCTCCACGTGCAAGCCGTCCGCCACCGTGCCGCTCAGGCCCACGATGTCCAGCGTCACGCCCCCGAGCCGGCGCGGCAGGTGGCGCACGATGAACTGGGCGCCGCTCGTGGTGTGCAGCCCCGCCCACACGAGCACGACCGGCGCGACGATGAGTGTCACGATGAACACCGTCGCGATCAGCAGCAGCGCCTGGCGCAGGATGAGTCGTTGAATCACAGCTTGGGGGAGAAGTTGATGTGGAACCGCGGGCTGCTGGGCGCGCAGTTGGATCCCGTGAACGGGGCCTGGCACGGCTCGTACAGGGGCTGCGCGATGTCGATGCCGAGGGTGAGCACCGGCAGGCGCACCCGCAGGCCGATGCCGACCGAATAGGCAAGCTTGGTCGGGAACTTGTCGAACGCGTTACCGTAGTCGAAGAAGGCCGCGACACCCAGGCTCCTGGGCAGCTCGCGCACCACCTCGACGCTGCCGGTGATCAGCTCCTTGCCGCCGACCTTGATGTAGGTGCAGTCATTCTTGGTCTGGTCGCAGCTGCTGTTGGGGGCGACCGGAACCGTGGTCTGCTGGGTGGGCGAGAGGTCATTGAGCGCGTAGCCGCGTACGCTGTTGTCGCCGCCGGCGAAGAAGCGGAACACCGTGGGCAGCTGGCTGAACTCCGACACCAGCGTGGCACCGAGTTCACCGCGCAGCAGCAGATGCCACTTCGGCGCGATGCCGAACACGCGCTCGGCCTGGATGTGCGCCTGCAGCCAGTTGGCATTGGAGCCGAGGCTGCTGTGCGAGCCGCGGATCACGATGAACAGCGGGTGCTCGAACAGCGGCTCGCCCAGGTAGCCCTTGGGCACCGAAGCGATGTCCAGTTCCGGCACCAGCAGGTGGTCGGTCGCATTGAGGGTAGGGTCGATGGTCTCGCTCGCCGTGCGCACCGCGTTGATGAGCCATACGTGCTGCCAGCTGCCGGTAACCGCCGTCACGGCCGGTCCCGCCGACAGGGTGTTGGTGGTGACGTCACCCCAGTCTCGCTGTTCGGCCGAGGCACGCAGGCTGAAGTTCTCCACCGCCGGGTCCCCGATCGGGATGGTGTAGCGGGTCTGCAGGCTGTACTTGGTCACCTGCGCGGCCTGTACCTCGACGCTGAAACTGTGGCCGAGTTCGTTGATGCGGCGGTCCTCGAACCCGAGCGTGCCGCGCACGCCGGTGTCGGTGGCATAGCCGCCGCCGAGGGAGTAGCGGTGCCGGCGGCTGGCATCGGCATGGATGCTCACCGGCACGGTATGGGCGTCGCGGTCGGGCTCCCCGGGCAGCACCTCGAGATTGGTGAAGTACTGCGCGTCATCGAGCGCAAACTGCGAGCGCAGCACCTGCGTGAGGTCGAACGGATCACCCTCGTGGTAACGCAGATAGCGGCGCACCAGGCTCTCGCGCACCACTTTCTGCTGAATGCTGGTCTTGCCAAAGTGATAGCGGTCGCCGGTTTTGAGCTCGAGCGCGATGTTCGCCTTGTGGCTGGGGGGATCCACGAGCAGGTCGCTGCGGATCAGGCGCGCATCGAGGTAGCCGTAGGTCGCCGCGGTGCGCTGCAGGTCGTTCTTGATGTCCTCGTACGCTTTGTGCTGCAGCCGGTCGCCGCTGTGCAGCGGCAGGTGTCTCAGGATGCGCTGGAACAGGGGGTCGGCTTGCCCGGGGCCGTCAACGCGTACGTCGATTTGATCGACGAGCACCGGCTCGCCGGGGGTGATGTCCAGCACCACGCGCCACTCCCCGTTGTCCTGGCGATCCACGCGCGACCGCACCTGGGGCTCGTAGTAGCCGAAGGGGCGCAGCGCCGCGTCCACCTCGCGCTCGACGCGGTTGTGCAGCCGCTCGACGGTGTCGGCGGTCAGCTCCACACCGCCTTTCTTGTAGCGCTCGAAGCTCAGGTAGGCGAGCACGTTGTCCCGGATCTCATCGTCGACCCCGTGGATTTCCACGTCGACGCCGCTCGCCCCATGCGCCAGGGGTATGAGGAGCAGGCACAGCAGCACCGCCGGGGTCCGCCAGTGCCGTCGACGAACCCGCGGCTGGAAATTGCACTGCGCCATCAAACCTGTGCCCGAAGAAATTCCCGGAATTCTAGAGCCTTGCGGCGGTAGCCGCTCGCTACTGTGCCACCTGTGTCAGGCGCGGGCCTGACAGTTTGCGGGACTTGGCTCAGGGCCACTCGCCCGCAGGCAGCGTGAATTGGCTTTCCCCCGCGGGTGCACCGGACGGATCGAAGCGGCGTTCCGTCAGCTGCAGCGCTCCGTCCGCCTGCAGCAGCAGCACGGTGGAAGAGCGCGTGCCGTAGTCCGGGTGCTGCACGAAGGGAGCGGAAAGTATGCGCTCCCACTCGCGCGTGATCCCGGTGTCGGGTAACAGGCTGTCGTCCGCCACGCGCGTGCGGTCGTTCAGGAGTGCCATCAGCCCCTCAGTGCCGCCGGCGTCCGCGGCAAGCCAGCGGCGGAACTGCGTGCGCACCCGCTCGAGTTTCGGCCAGGGCGTATCGAGGAACTCGTTCGAGAGGCCGTACACCCCCGGGGGCAGGGGGCGCGCGAAGGGTGTCGCGCGGTTGGAGCCGTACCAGAGGCACTCCTGGTCGGCCAGCAGCAGGTTGAACCCCGAGTAGCTCGCCGCCTGCGGCTGCAGTGACGCCAGGAACTCCCCCGGGCCCTGCGCCGCGCCGAGGAAGCGCGGGATGAGCTCGCCGCGCGAGGGCGCGCCGGGCTGCGGTCGCTGCAGGTCGCGGAAGTTGGTCACCACGCCGAAGCGCCGCTGCCGGTCCAGGCCGAGCCAGGTGCCGCCGGCGCGCAGGTCGCGGCCGGCGAGGATGTCTGCCGGCGCCGGCCAGCGGGCCAGCGCCGCGGCGGGGCGCTCGTGGAACTCATCGCGGTTGGCGGCCACCACCAGGCGGTGGCGCGGGTGCGCGCGCCAGGCGAGCACGAGCAGGCACATGGCTTACACCGCGCCCTTGAGCCAGGTCTCGATGAGGTGCCACGAGATCGACTGCGTGGGCGGCGCCAGCGCCTCGCCGGAGGTCACCTGTTCGCGCGTGAACCAGCGCGCGTCCTCGAGCTCGCCGCTGACCTGTACCGGGCTGCCGGCGGCCGCGCTGGCGAAGAAGCCGAGCATGATGGAGGAGGGGAACGGCCACGGCTGCGAGGAGTGGTAGCGCACATTGCTGACCGCGACGCCGGTTTCCTCCAGCACTTCACGCACCACGGCGTCCTCGAGGCTCTCGCCCGGCTCGACGAAGCCGGCGATGGTCGAGTAGCGCCGCGGCGGCCAGCTCGCCTGACGCCCCAGCAGCGCGCGCGCGCCATCGCTCACCAGCACGATGATCGCCGGGTCGAGGCGCGGGAAGAACTCGGCGGCGCAGGCCGGGTTAGTGCACAGCAGGACATGGCCGGCGCGGATGGGAACGGTCGGGCTGCCGCAGACTCCGCAATGACGCTGCCGCGCGCGCCACAGGGACAGCCCGCGCGCGTAGGCGAGCAGCGCCGCGTCCTCGTCGCCGAGCCGCGGCGCAAGCGGACGCAGCTCCTCGAAGCCGGTGCCGGGTGGCAGCTGGACGTTGTCATCCGGCGGCAGGTCGATGAGCACCACGCGCTCGCCGCGGAACCAGCCGAGCAGCAGCAGCTGCGCCTCGGCTGCCCGCCGCACCAGCGGGGAATCGTGGGTCAGGAAGGCGATCGCCGGCTCCCCCTGGAGGTGCAGCAGCTGGGTGCTGCCGCGTCCGAGCAGGTAGCGCGTGCCAGGATCCGCGCGCGCCGAAGACAGCCAGTCACGCTGTTCGCGCGCCTCGGCGCGCCGGTCGAGGTAGGAACCTGAAAAGAAGTTGGGCCGGTAGTGATCCATGAGCGCCGCACGCCGCCAGGGGCAGCGGCGGATTCTAGCAGTGCGCGTCGGCGGCCCCGGTACAGTGCAGGCAGCGCCGGACGCGCAGCCCGAACGGCTCGATCACCATGAGGGCGCTGCAGCCGCCGCACCAGCCGACGCGCAGCTGCTCGCCGCGCGTCAGGGCGTTGGCCAGGAACACCGCGTGCTCGAAGGAGATCAGGGCAGCCGGGCGCGCCATCTGGTAGGCCTCAAAGGCGGTGCACAGCAGCGCGCCGCGCGCCAGTCCCGTGGCCGAGCCGGGCGAGTGCGCGGCGTCGGCGTACGAGACCACGCCGAGGAGCCACAGCGCAGTGGCCAGCGCCAGGGTCTCCTCCTGCAGTCGCAAGGAGCGCGTGAAGTAGGCGATCTGGTGCGGTGACTTGCCGCGGTGGCGCGGCATCTCGCTGCGCGTCTCCCCGAGGTAGGAGCGGTACAGCTTGCGGATGCGGTCGTCGCTGAGGCCCGTCCACGCGCGGATGGTCTGCGTGCGCGCCTCGTGGCGCAGGAAACGCAGTGCCAGTTCCATGCGCACCCGCTCGTGATGGTAGCGATCGTCGCAGATCCGCATGGGCTTCTCCGGCGGCAGCTCTCAGGCATTTTGGTAGGAATTAACCAAATTTGAAACCCGCAAAATTGGTTAAAAATCACCAAATCTGCGGATGGCTTCCGCGCGGCATCTGGTTACCATAGCCACCCCTTTGGGTACGGGAGGCGTGTCATGTTGCTGCAGTGCGAGACCGATTGCGGAGCTGGCGGGGGCATCGATCCGGCGGCGGCGTGGCTGCGCAGCGAGACACTCGAGTCGCTCATCGACCTGAACGAGGTGTGCCTCGAGCTGCTCGCGGCGCAGGCGCGCGCCAGCTGCGGCAGCTCTCTGCTTGCGCAGATCGCAGCGCTGTGGAGCGTGCTTGATGGTGGCGGGCGGCGCCGGGCGGCGGGATGTCTCTACGTGCTCCTCGACGCCGGCTTCGCACAGGCGCCGCGCTGGCGCGCGCCCGCCGCCGCGCAGGTCGGCGAGGCGGCCCGCGCCGGCTATGCGCCCTTCTTCACCGTGGCGGCGGCCGCCAAGGTGACCCAGGCGGTGTTCACCTTCGCCTGGCACCTCGCCCGCTGCCAGGGTACCGCCGCGCGCCTGCTGCTCGGGATCCCCGCGCCCTGCGTGGAACTCATCGCGCAGCGCACCTTGCGGCAGGTCTGTGACCTCGCGGAGGCCCACCCGGAGTGGCTGAAGCCGCGGTGGCAGGGGCAGCCGGAGGTGTGGCGCGACCTGCTGCGCGCGGCCGCCGACGGGGAACCGCGCGCGCTGCAGCGGGCACGGCTGCGCGGCCAGACGCTGCTCGCCGCCGAGGCGCGGCGCACGGCCAGCGACGGCCAGCGGCGGCCGGCGTGAATCCCTGGCGCTGTGCGTCGCGCGCTCAGACGCCAGCTTTCCTCGCGGCCCGCTAAACCCCTGGCGGTGGCGGCGCGTCCAACGGGCAGGTGCGCACCCGGGGCGCGATTCCGCCCGCGGGCGGCGGAGCCTTGTGTGCTCCTTCAACGTTACGTCCGTTTTTGAGTGCTTCGCGTCTCATACGCTTCTGGCGCAGTATCTCCGCGCGCGCGATGATATAGCCGAATTTCAACCAGGGGACTCTAGGACCATGAAGCAGGCACTGATTGTCGTCGACGTGCAGGAATCCTTCCGCAGCCGTCCGTACTTCCGCGCGGAGGAGCTGCCCGGGTTCCTGCGCAACGTACAGTCCCTCATCAACCGCAGCCGGGCGCGCGGCATCCCGGTGGTACAGGTCCTGCACCGCGAAGGCGGTGATGATCCGCACAACCCCTTCACCGAGGCCTCGGGCCAGGTGCGCGCCATGCCGGAGCTCACGCTGCAGCCGGACCTGATCGTCTACAAGCAGGTGCACTCGGCCATGTTCGGCAGGAGCGACGCGGGCCTCACGCTCGAGGCGTGGCTGCGCGAGCGCGGCATCGGCGAACTGCTCATCACCGGGATCCGCACCGAGCAGTGCTGCGAGACCACCGCGCGCCATGCCTCGGACCTGGGCTTCCAGGTGCGCTACGTGACGGACGCCACCCTCACCTTCCCGATGCACACGCGCTCCGGGCGCGAGGTGTCGGCGGCGGAGATCCGCGAGCGTACCGAGATGGTGCTCGACGGTCGCTTTGCGCACATCGTGTCCACGGCCGGCGCCCTGGCTTAGGCGCAGCGTACGCAGGTCGTCGCGTGACCACGCCCCGTGAAGTGTTGTTCGTCGTGTTGCCGCGCGTGGTGCTGCTTGATCTGGCAGGACCTGCGGACGTGTTCCGCAACGCCGAGGCGCAGTGTCCGGGCAGCTACCGCCTGCGTTTCATCGCGCCCGAGGCAAGCGTGCGCTCGGCCTCCGGACTGGTGCTCGGGGAGCTCGAGCCGCTGCCGGCGCGCCTCGCACCCGGCACGATCCTCGTGCTCACCGGCATCGCCGCCGAGCACCTCGATCCCGGCGAGCCCGCCGCGCGGCGGGTGATCGACTGGCTGCGCTCCCCGGGCGTCACGCCGTCGCTGCTGATGTGCGTGTGCGCCGGCAGCATCCTCGGCGCCCACGCGGGCCTGCTCGCCGGGCGCGACTGCACCACGCACCACCAGCACCTCGAGGAACTGCGGCGCGTCGAGCCACGCGCGCACGTGTTTGACAACCGCATCTTCGTGGAAGACGGCAACGTCATGACCAGTGCCGGGGTGACCGCCGGACTGGACCTGGCGCTGCACGTCATCGGCCGCCAGCTCGATGCGCGCGTGGCCGCCAACGTGGCGCGGGACCTGGTGGTGTACCTGCGCCGCGCCGGCAGCGACCCGGCGCTCTCGCCCTGGGTCATGCACCGCAACCACCTGCACCCGGCGGTCCACCGCGTGCAGGACGCCGTGGCGCGCGACCCGACCGCGCCCTGGGGGGCGCGGGAGCTGTCGGCGGTGGCGTGCACCAGCCCGCGCAATCTCGCGCGCCTGTTCGCCGAGCACGCCCGCTGCTCACCGCTTGATTACGTGCAGCTGATCCGTTTCGCGCTCGCCCGGCAGCTGGTGACGCAGAGCCGGCTGAACCTGGAACGGGTGGCGGCGCGCGCCGGCTTTCGCTCCGCGCAGCACCTGCGGCGCGTGTGGGCGCGCTGGGAGCCGCAGCCGCCGAGCGCCTTGCGGGGCCGCGACGTGCAGGCCGCCTGAGTGCGCCTTCAGTAGATTGAGATATCGCGCCGGCCGTTGGAGTCGCGCGCCCCGCGGAACATACCCTCGGTGCTGAAATCCATCGCAATGCGGCCGGCGTGATCCACCGCGATCAGCCCGCCGTCACCGCCGAGCGCGGGCAGCACCTCGTGCAGCATCTCGCGCACCGCCTCCTCCAGCGCCAGCCCGCGGTACTCGACCGCGGCGCACACGTGATGGGCGGCCACCGCGCGGATGAAGTACTCGCCGTGCCCGGTGGCGGACACCGCGCACACGCCGTTCTTGGCGTAGGTGCCGGCGCCGATGATGGGTGAGTCGCCGACCCGCCCGGGGCGCTTGTTGGTCATGCCGCCGGTGGAGGTCGCGGCCGCCAGGTTGCCGGCGTCGTCGCGCGCCACGGCGCCGACGGTGCCCTGGGTGGCCGGCACCAGCTCCGAGACGCGCTCGCCGCGCTGCTCCGCCTGCAGCTGCTCGAGGCGCTCGGCGGTGCGGAAGTAGCGGTTGGGCACGAGCGTCAGGCCCTCCTCCAGGGCAAATTCCTCCGCCCCCGGACCCACGAGCAGCACGTGCCGCGACTTCTCCATGACGTGGCGCGCCAGGTCGACCGGGTTCTTCACGTGGCGCAGCGAGGCGACCGCTCCGGCGCGCATCTGCTTGCCATCCATGATGGCGGCGTCGAGCTCGACGGCGCCGTCGCGCGTCAGGGCCGCGCCGTGGCCGGCGTTGTAGCACGGGTCGTCCTCGAGGATGCGCACCGCGGTCGCCACCGCGTCCAGACTGGAGCCACCACGCTCGAGCACCGCGTAGCCGCCGTCGAGCGCCGCCTCGAGGCCCGCGCGGAAGCGCTGCTCGCGCTGCGCCGAGAGACTGGCGCGCGGTACCGCGCCGGCGCCGCCGTGTATGGCGATGGCATGCATGGGGTGAGGTTTCCTACAGTTACCTGTCGCGGTACATGGCAATCTCGCGGCGCCCGTGCGCGTCGCGCGCGGCGCGGAACATGCCGACGCTGTTGAAGTCCATGACGATGTTGCCGGCCGGGTCGACGGCGATCACGCCACCCTCGCCGCCGGCGGCGGTGAGCTTGCCGTGCAGCACCTCGTTCACCGCCTGCTCGAGCGGCTCGTGCTTGTACTGCACCAGCGCGCAGATGTCATAGGCGAGCACGGCGCGAATGAAATACTCGCCGTCCCCCGTGCCCGACACCGCGCAGCTGTCGTTGCTGGCGTAAGTGCCGGCGCCGATGAGCGGTGAATCACCCACCCGGCCGCGGTGCTTGTTGCTCAGGCCCCCGGTGGAGGTCGCGGCGGCGAGGTTGCCGCTGCGGTCGAGCGCGACCGCGCCCACGGTACCGGTGCCCTGGGGCGTGGCGGCGCCGCCGCGGGCCTCCGCGGCGCGCTTGTCCTCTTCGAGCTGCGTGATGCGGGCGCGGGTGCGGAAGTAGCCGCGCGGCACCAGCACGATTCCCTGCTCAAGCGCGAATTCCTCGGCGCCCTCGCCCACCAACAGCACGTGCGGGCTCTTCTCCATCACCAGGCGCGCCAGCTCCACCGGGTTTTTCACGTGGCGCACGGCCGCCACCGCGCCGGCGCGCGGGCCATGCCCGTCCATGATGGCGGCGTCGAGCTCCGCATCCCCGTCCTGGTTGAGGACCGCGCCGCGCCCGGCGTTGAACTGCGGGTCATCCTCCAGCATGCGCACGGCGACGCTCACGGCGTCCAGGCTCGAGCCGCCGCGCTCGAGCACGGCGTAGCCGGCATCGAGTGCCGCCGCGAGCCCGGCGCGGTAGCCGGCGGCCTTGTCGGGCGTCATCTTCGCAGGATCGATGACGCCGGCGCCGCCGTGGATGGCGAGCGCGATCGGCGGCGCCGCCGGGGGCGGCGCGGGCGGCTTGGCGGCGAGCGCCGGCCCGGCCAGCAGCAGCAGCGCGGTAACCAGCGGCATGTTCAGGCGCGACATTTGTTTCTCCCCGCGGCTATGATCGAAGCCGCACCCCGGCCGGCTGACGCCGCGGCCTCAGGTTCGCTCCTCAGTATTGGTGAATCTTAGAGTGAAACCCGCCCCCCCGCAGCGGATCCGCAGCCTCTTGGTCGCAAATCGCGGCGAGATCGCCATTCGCGTGATGCGGGCGGCCAGCGAGCTCGGCCTGCGCACCGTGGCGGTCTACTCGCACGAGGACCGCTTTTCGCTGCACCGGACCAAGGCCGACGAGGCCTACCTCGTCGGCCGCGACAAGGGCCCCGTGGAGGCCTACCTCGACATCGCCGACATCGTGCGCATCGCGCGCGAGGCGCAGGTGGACGCCATCCACCCCGGCTATGGCTTCCTCGCCGAGAACCCGGAGTTTGCGGCCGGCTGTGCCGCGGCCGGCATCATCTTCGTCGGCCCGCAGCCGCAGACCATGCGCCGGCTCGGCAACAAGGTGGCGGCGCGGCAGCTCGCGGTCGCCGCCGGGGTGCCGGTCATGCCGGCGACCGCGCCGCTGCCCGAGGACCTCAGCGCTTGCCTGCGCCTGGCGGCCGAGGTCGGCTACCCGGTGATGCTCAAGGCGAGCTGGGGCGGCGGCGGGCGCGGCATGCGCGTGGTGGAAAGCGATGCGCAGCTGGCGGAGCTGCTACCGCTCGCACGGCGCGAGGCGCAGGCCGCCTTCGGCAACGACGAGGTGTACCTCGAGAAGCTGGTGCGTCATGCGCGCCACGTGGAGGTGCAGGTGCTCGGGGATGAGCACGGCACGCTGGTGCACCTGTACGAGCGCGACTGCACCGCGCAGCGGCGCAACCAGAAGGTGGTGGAACGTGCCCCGGCGGTGTTCCTCGATGAGGCGCAGCGCGCCGGGCTGTGCGCGGCGGCGCTCAAGATCGCGCGCGCCGCCGACTACCGCAACGCCGGCACGGTGGAATTCCTGCAGGACGCCGACAGCGGGCGCTTCTACTTCATCGAGGTGAATCCGCGCATCCAGGTCGAGCACACCGTGACCGAGTGCGCGACCGGCATCGACCTCGTCAAGGCGCAGCTGCGCATCGCCGGCGGGGCGCGCATCGGCACGCCCGAGAGCGGCGTGCCGCCGCAGGAGCAGATCCGCATCAGCGCGCACGCCCTGCAGTGCCGCATCACCACCGAAGATCCGGAAAACAACTTCATCCCCGACTACGGCACCATCAGCGCCTATCGCAGCCCGGCCGGCTTCGGCGTGCGCCTGGATGCCGGCACCGCCTACACCGGCGCCATCATCACGCGCTCCTACGATTCGCTGCTGGTGAAGGTCACCGCCTGGTCACCCACGCCCGAGGAGACCATCGCGCGCATGCACCGCGCGCTGTGGGAGTTCCGTATCCGCGGCGTGGTCACCAACCTGCGCTTCCTCGACCAGCTCATCACCCATCCGCGCTTCGCGCGGGGGGAGTACACCACGCGCTTCATCGAGCAGACGCCGGCGCTGTTCAAGTCGCCGCGCAAGCGCGACCGCGCGAGCCGCATCCTCACCTTCATCGGCACCACCATCGTCAACGGCAACGTCGAGACCCGCGCGCGGCCGCGGCCGGCGAGCTTCGAGAGCGTGCGGCTGCCGCCGCTGCCGTTGCCGCTGCCGCCGCCCGTGCCGGGCACGCGACAGAAGCTCGAGGAGCTCGGGGCCGAGCGCTTCGCGCAGTGGATGCTCGCCGAGGAGCGCGTGCTCCTGACCGACACCAGCATGCGCGACGCCCACCAGTCGCTGCTCGCCACGCGCCTGCGCACGCTCGACATGACGGCGATCGCGCCCTATTACGCCGCCCTGCTGCCGCAGCTGTTCTCGGTGGAGTGCTGGGGCGGGGCCACCTTCGACGTCGCGCTGCGCTTCCTGCGCGAGGACCCGTGGGCGCGGCTGGCGCAGCTGCGCGAGCTGATGCCGAACCTGCTGCTGCAGATGCTGCTGCGCTCGGCCAACGCGGTCGGCTACGCGAACTACCCGGACAACGTGGTGCGCTTCTTCGTGGCGCGCGCCGCGGCCGGCGGCGTCGACGTGTTCCGCATCTTCGATTCGCTCAACTGGGTGGAGAACATGCGCGTCTCGATCGATGCGGTGCGCGCGAGCGGCAAGCTGTGCGAGGCGGCGATCTGCTACACCGGCAACCTGAGCGACCCGCAAGAGAAGAAGTACACGCTCGACTACTACCTCGGGATCGCGCAGCAGCTCAAGGCCGCCGGCGCCCACGTGCTCGGCATCAAGGACATGGCGGGGCTGTGCCGGCCGCGGGCGGCATACGCGCTCGTCAAGGCGCTGAAGGACGAGGTGGGCCTGCCGGTGCACTTCCACACCCACGACACCAGCGGCATCGCCGCCGCCAGCGTGTTCGCGGCGGTGGCGGCCGGCGCGGATGCGATCGACGGGGCGATCGACGCCATGAGCGGCCACACCTCGCAGCCGAACCTGGGCTCCATCGTCGAGGCGCTGCGCTACGGGCCCCGCGATGCCGGCATCGATCCGGCGAGCCTGCGCACCATCTCCGCCTACTGGGAACAGGTGCGCCGCCACTACGGCGCCTTCGAGAGCGACATGCGCGCCGGCGCCTCCGAGGTGTACGTGCACGGCATGCCCGGCGGGCAGTACACCAACCTGCGCGAGCAGGCGCGCGCGCTCGGGATAGCGGAGGCGCGCTGGCCGGAAGTGGCCGCCACCTACGCGGACGTCAACGCGCTGTTTGGCGACATCGTCAAAGTCACGCCGACCTCCAAGGTGGTCGGGGACCTGGCGCTGCTCATGGTGAGCTCGGGCCTCAGCCGCGAGCAGGTGCTCGATCCGGGCACCGAGGTGGCGTTCCCGGAGTCGGTGGTGCAGCTGTTCCGTGGCGAGCTGGGCCAGCCCCACGGCGGCTTCCCCGCCGCGCTGCAGAAGAAGGTGCTCAAGGGGGCGGCCCCGCTCAGCGGGCGTCCCGGGGCGACGCTGCCGGCGGTGGACCTCGAGGCCGCGCGCGCGCGCGTTCAGCGCGAGCTGCCGCGGCCGGCAACCGACGAGGACCTCGCCTCTTATCTCATGTACCCGCGCGTGTGGCTGGAGTATGCGCGTGAGCGGGCGCTGTACGGCGACCCGGGCATCCTGCCGACGCCGGTGTTCTTCTATGGCATGGAACCGGGGCAGGAGATCAGCGTCGACATCGAGCGCGGCAAGACGCTCATCGTGCGCTACCTCGCCAGCAGCGAGCCGCACGATGACGGCACGCGCACGGTCTTCTTCGAGCTCAACGGCCAGCCGCGCTCGGTGCGCGTCGCCGACTCAGGGCAGGTGGCGCGGCGTGCCCCGCCGCGCAAGGTCGAGGAGGGCAACGCCACGCACGTCGGCGCGCCCATGCCGGGCACGGTCGCCAGCGTCGCGGTGGTGCCGGGCAGCAAGGTGGCGCGCGGTGAGCTGCTGCTGACGCTGGAGGCGATGAAGATGGAGACCGCGGTGCGCGCGCCGGCGGCCGGCGAGGTCACCGAGGTGCTGGTGCGCGCCGGCCAGGCCGTCGAGGCGCGCGACCTGCTGCTCATCGTCAGCTAAGGCGGCCGCGCCCTTCAGAGCGCATCCTTCAGCGGCACCGCTGCGTCGGCGAGCTTGTTCAGATCCGGGCGGGCGTGCGCGGCGATCAGCTTGCGCGCAGCCATCTGGTCCTTGGGGGCGTTGATGCTGTCGATGGCAACCAGTTCCCCGCCGCGCAGGTAACAGGCGCTGAAGCTGCGGTTCTTTGGTTCGCCACGCAGCACCACGCTGTCGTAGCCCATCCCGACGCCGACGATGATCAGCTTCAGATCGAACTGGTCGGACCAGAACCACGGCACCTTGTCGTGCGGGGTGGGCGTGCCGAGCAGGTTCAGCGCCACGGTGTTGCCCTGCTCGAAGGCGTTGTCGACCGACTCCAGGCGCAGGTGCCGCCCGTACTGGCGGTTGAGGTGGCTCGCGCAGTCGCCGGCGGCGTAGATCCCCTCGTCGCTGGTGCGGCAGTGCACGTCCGTCACCACGCCGTTCTCGCACTCAAGTCCGGCGGCCTTGGCCAGTTCATCCGCCGGCACGACGCCGACGCCGACGAGCACGATGTCGGCCGGGTATTCGCCGCCTTCCTCGGTGAGCACCGTGCGCACGCGCCCGCTGTGTGCATCGGCGTGCAGCGCGCGCACGCGTGCGTTGCAGTGGATGCGCACGCCCTGGCGGGCGTGCTCGGCGGCGTAGAAGGCAGACACCTCGGGGCAGGTCACGCGGTTCATCACGCGCTCGGCCATCTCGAGCACCGTGACCTCCAGGCCCAGCTCGCGCACGGTGGCGGCCACCTCCAGGCCGATGTAGCCGCCGCCGATGATGACCATGCGCGCGCCCGGGGCGCACTCGGCGCGGATGCGGTCGACATCCGCGATGGTGCGCAGCGTGTGCACCCCGGGAAGCTCGCCGCCGGGCGCGGGCAGGCGCCGCGGGCGGCTGCCCGTGGCGAGCAGCAGCGCGTCGTACGGCAGCACCAGCCCGTCATCCAGGCGCACGTGGCGCTCGCGCCGGGCGATGTCCGTGACGCGCCGGCCCAGGTGCGCGGTGACGCCGTGCTCGGCGAAGAAATGGGCCGGGCGGATCAGCAGGCGCTCGCGCTCGAGGGCACCGGCGAGGTACTTCTTGGAAAGGGGCGGGCGCTGGTAGGGCAGCCAGGGCTCCTCGCCGATCAGGGTGAGCTTGCCCGTGAAACCCTTGCGGCGCAGGGTATCCACGGCCTGTACGGCGGCCTGTCCGGCGCCCGCGATCACGATCTGCTCGTACATCGGCACGCAGAATAGCCCATGACATGCCCCCGTGAGCGCACCAGCACGGGGCGCACCAGCACGGGGCGCGCCATGCTGGTGCGCGCGCGGCCCGGCCGGCAGCGCAGGCGCGGCGCCCAAGCCCCCTTCGCCCCGATTCGACGGCGTGGCATGAAAACTGCAAAATCCCCCGCGCCCCACGTTTCGCCCCCAGCCGGAGAGCCTCCATGAAACTTGTCACTGCGATCATCAAGCCCTTCAAGCTCGACGACGTGCGCGCCGCGCTCTCCGACATCGGCGTCTCGGGCATGACGGTGACGGAGGTGAAGGGCTTCGGGCGCCAGCGCGGCCACACCGAGCTCTACCGCGGCGCGGAGTACGTGGTGGATTTCGTTCCCAAGACCCGCATCGAAGTCGCGGTGCGCGGCGAGCTCGTCGACCAGGTGATCGAGGCGGTCATCAAGTCCGCCAAGACCGGCAAGGTCGGCGACGGCAAGATCTTCATCACCGATATCGAGCGCGTGATCCGCATCCGCACGGGGGAGACCGACGACGCCGCACTCTAGCTAAAGGGACATTGGGCGCCCGCGCGCCGCGGGCTATTCTTAAGTCATGCCCACCGCGATCCGTTTCTACGAGCACGGCGGACCCGAGGTCTTGAAGACCGAGGAGTTCGACCCGGGCAAGCCCGGCCCCCACGAGGTGCAGGTGCGCCAGAGCGCCGTCGGGGTCAACTACATCGATGTCTACGACCGCACCGGGCTTTACCCGGTGAGCCTGCCGAGCGGCCTCGGCCGCGAGGCCGCGGGCATCGTCAGCGCCCTTGGCCGTGGCGTGCGCGGCTTTCGCAAGGGCGAGCGCGTCGCCTACGTGCACTCTTCCCCCGGCGCCTACTCCCAGTTGCGCAACGTGCCCGCCGAGCGCCTGGTGAAGGTGCCCAAGGGCATCTCGGATGAGCAGGCCGCCGCCCTCATGCTCAAGGGCCTCACGGCGCAGTTCCTGATCCGCCGCACCTACCGCGTGGCGCGCGGCGACACGCTCCTGGTGCACGCCGCCGCCGGCGGTGTCGGCCTCATCCTGTGCCAGTGGGCGAAGGCGCTCGGCGCGACGGTCATCGGCGTGGTGGGGAGCGAGGCGAAGGCGGAGATCGCCAAGAAGCACGGCTGCCGGCACGTGCTGATCTCCGGGCGCGATGAACTGGTCGCGGGCGTGAAGGCGCTGACCCGTGGCGCCGGCGTCGCCGCGGTCTACGACGCGGTCGGCAAGGACACCTTCATGGATTCGCTCGACTGCCTGAAGCGCTTAGGCATCCTCGTCAGCTACGGCAACGCCTCCGGGCCGCCCCCGGCAATCAGCCCGCTGGAGCTCACCAAGCGCGGCTCGCTGTTCCTCACCCGCCCCTCACTCTTTAACTACATCGCCACGCGCGAGGAACTGGCGGCCGGGGCGCGCGAACTGTTTGCGGCGGTGAAGGCGCGCAAGGTGCGGGTGGTGATCGGCCAGCGCTATCCGCTGGCGCGGGCAGCCGAGGCGCATCGGGACCTCGAGGGCCGGCGCACCACCGGCTCGACGGTCCTGTTGCCGTAGCCTCCGGCAGGCGGTCGAGCACGCAGGCTCGGGCCCCGGTCGGTGCGGGCGCGGCGGGTGGCGCGGGGCAGACTCTGGCTGCTCAGGGCAGCGCCACACCGCTGCCGCCGATCGGGTCGGCGCCCTCGCGGGGGAGCGCGCCCTACAGGTCAGTTCACCGTAATGGTGAACGAAGGCAGCGACGCGCTGGCGCATCCATCCGTCACGCTGATGAGGATGCCTGGGTAACTTCCCTTCACCGTGGTGCCGCTCAGCCGCCCGGTGGTGGTGTTGAAGCTCGCCCAGGACGGCTTTCCCGCGATGGAGAACGACAGGGTGCCGGTGTTACCGGCGAAATCCGCGGCGGTCGGGGTGAACGAGTACAGCACCCCCGCTTTGGACTTTAGGACCGGCGCGCCGGAGACGGTCGGCGGCGGTGGGGGTGGCGGCGACGCGGGCGGCCCGCTCGAGGCCTGTTGGCCGTTGAGCCGGGTATTGATCGTGTAATAAATGTTCTCCAGGCGCGAGCGCAGCGCACCGGAGGGATTCGGATAGTTGGCCACCGGGGTAAAGGGGGCTGCGAGCGTCGCGACCGCGGCAATCTGCTGATCCGCGGCCAGCACCTGCAGGGCGGCACCGTCGTAGTACGTGGCTGCCTTGGCGAAGGCCGCCTGGCTGGTGGAGATGCACTGCTGCAGCTGGTACGTGAAATTCCCGGGGGCCGTAACGGTCGGTGGGCTCGGGGCAGTCAGGGCTGACGCGCCGGTCTCGTTCAGGATCGTGGTGAGCAAGTTCGTGTACTTGGACGCGGTGAAGCCCACGAGCCCCCCCGTGACAGCGGGGTTCACGCTCAGACCGACGCCAAACAATGACATTCCATAGCTCTTGGAGGTGCCCCCGTCGCAACCACTGGTAACTTCCAGCAGGTCATTCCCCTCCACGACAATGCCCTCACCGGCGAGGGGTGCCCAGGCAAGGGTGCCGAGCGCGGGCGTGCCGGGCACGGGGTTACAGAGCGGATCGGTGGGCGAGGGTGGCAGGATGCTGAGCAGATTCGAGTCGTTGAAGATCAGCGTCCCGTTGAACGGATATAGGCCCGGAGTCGCGTAGGCCCCGGTCAGGGTCTTGACTAGGGCAAATCCCTTGCCCGAGGGTCCGGAGCTGCCGCACAGGGAAGCGGGTATGGAGGTCGTGCCGCTGAATCCGGCGCACACCGTCGCAACTGGCAGGGCGGTCGTGCAGCTGCTGCCGGGTTGCACGAGGCGCGGATCCACGGCCACCACGCACACGTCCTCGAGGACGTTGCCCGTCAGGGAAAGAGTCGGCGGCACCTGGTGCGTGAGCACTCTGCCGCCCAGCAGGTCGCAGCCGTTCGTCTGCTGGTTCTGGCAGGCGGTGAGTGGCGCGTAGGCGGCATTCGTGACGGCCAGGCCCTGGGGATGCTGCACGCCCGAGGTCACTGTGGCCAGCAGCTGGCCGGCGCCGCTGAACTGCAGGATGTCCCCGCCGTTGTTGTTCGCCACGTAAGCGTACGGCACTCCGGCCTGGATCCCGGTCTTGATCTTGAACTGTCCGTTACCCAGGTTGGCGACGAAGGTCCCCGGGGTCTCGTTGGGCGTCAGGTGGTACTGGAGGATAGTGCCGCGGGCGGTCGTGACCAGCAGGCTGTTGTCCGCGGGCCAGAAAGCCAGTCCGCCGGGTACGGTCCCGGCCGGCAGTGTAAGCAATACGGTCGGCGTGGTCGGCGCGAGCGGACCGTGGCCGCTGCTGCCCGCGTACTTCAATACCATCGAGGGATTGTTGGTCAGCACCAGCACGTCTCCCGGGCTGACCACCGGCTGTGTGCCGCCGGGCGGGATGATGGTGGTGCCGGCCACCAGGGTTTCCTGCAGGTTTTCGCTGGAACCATAGTTCGCGTCGAGCAGCACCGCAGTGCCAAAACCGCCCGTGCCATTCGCTGGCAAGACCCACAGTTGCGGCGACGAGGTCGCGCCCGGCTTGGCATTGACCACGAACAGATTGCCGGCGGCATCGAGCGAGAGACCGTCAGGATTAGCCGGACCGGCGCCGCCTGCGCTGAACACCACGGTGCCCTGGGTCGGCATGCCGGGCCCGAAGTCACCGGGATAACGCACGATCACGCCGCCCTGGTTATCCGCGGCCAACAGATCGAGCTGCAGTGAAACGGGGTTGGAAAAGAACGCCAACGACGTCAGCCGGTGCAGCGCGCCCGCGTCGGTGTTGAGAACGGTGATGCTACCGCCGCCGTTGCTGAAGACCACGTTGTAGATCGCGTCATTGGAGGAGTTTGCCGCGGTCACCGTGAGGTTCTGGGTGTAACCGAGAGCTGTCGCCATGAGTGTCATGAGAGCGAACAGCGCGCGCAACGCGATTGCGTTGCCGACCGTGGAATTGCGCATCGAGCCTCCGTCGCTAGGCGGTTGTAACCGCTTCTAGTTGGTGTTGCGTCCGATCGGCGCGCCGTACAGCGTGGGGACGATCGTTAAGCGGATGTTGTTAGCCCGTGCAGGCTAGCATGTTCTTACCTCCCGGGAACTTGATTTGACAGTAGGTGGGTGCGTCCGGAAGTTTCGTCCCGGTCATTGCAGTGTAGTCAGGGGCGCCGCCGCCGGGCTCGCCGCCACCGGACCCGCCGTCACCGGGCTTGCCGGCGCGGCAACGGCGCGCGTCTTCGCGCTCGCGAAGCGGCGCACGTCCTGCGGGCGGCCCCAGCGGCGGTACAGGTCCTGAACATAGCGGCGCGCCAGTTCGCGATACATCGGCACCACGCCCGTGTCATCGCTCAAAATCGTGTAACCGCGCAGCAGCTGCTTTTCTGCCGCCGGATAGTCACCCAGCCCGGCCAGCGCGGCGCCATTGACTGAGTCGGCCAGCGCCGCCTTCCAGTTGCTGGCCGACAGGGCTGCCGTAAAGATCTCGCCTGCCGTATGCGCCGAGGCGAGCGCCTCGGGGTACTGCTGCGTCGCGACTTGCAGAATCGCGACATGGATGAGGCTGCTTGCAATCTCGGGATTGGAGTTCTCGAACAGCCGGCGGCGCATCGCCAGGCCTTCCTCAAGATAACCCTCGGCATGGGGGTAGTCTCCGGTCTCCGTCAACCAGTAGCCGAGCCGGTTCATGATGCGGGCGACGTCGGGATTGTCGCCGGGGAAAAGCTTCTGGTAGATGCTGAGCGATTCGCGCTCAGCAGCCAGGGCAGCCTGGGTATCGCCCCGGTCGTAGTAGACGAAAGCGAGGTTGTTGAGGGTCTGCGCAACGAGCGGATGCGTGTTGCCGAGCAGCTCCCGGCGCATGGCGAGGCTCATGCGATAGCCCGTTTCGGCGCCCTCCAGATTGCCGCGGTCATGCATGACGTTCGCGATGTTGTTCAAGGAGGTCGCGATCTCGGGGTGCTTGGTGCCGAGCAGCCGGCGGTTCATCGCCAGGGCTTCCTGCAGCAGCCGCTCCGAGCGATCGTAGTCGCCCTTGTCGTAGAGCATCAGGCCGAGATCGTTGAGCGCGGCGGCGAAGTCCGGGTGGGGTTGCGAACCCCACAGTTCGCGATGCATGTCGACCGCACTTTGCACCAGGGGGATCGCCTCGTTCAGCTCGCGCTGATTGACGGCCCGCGCCAGCACCTGCAGCGTGCGCGCGGTGTCCTCGTGCGCGCCGCGGAACAGCCGTTGCTGTATCGCGAGCGCGTCGCGCAGGCTGCGCTCCGCGTCCGCATAGTGGCCGCGTTCGATCTGTTCCGTTCCGAGGCCGAACAGACTCTTGGCAAGCGCCGCATCGTCGCGCTCGCCCGCCGGCAGCGCGCGCTGCAGCGCGATCGCCTCAAGGTACGCGCCCTCGGCGCCCGCATACTCTGCGCGCACGGTCTGGAGGTCGGCGACATGGCTCAGCGACAGCGCGAGTTCCGCGTGCGCGTCCCGCGGCAGCTCGCGCCGTTTTGTGGCCGCTGTTTCCAGCAGCGGCTGCGCCTGCTCGTACAGGCCAAGACCCATGTACACCGTGCCGAGGGTGTCCATCAGGGTCGCCTGAACGCGGGGTTCATGGATGAGTTGCGTCTGGACCCGCGCCGCTCCTTTGTCCAGTATTTCGCGTGCGGTCAGACTGTTGCCGCGCGCCACGCTCGGGTCGGAGATCCGGAACAGGTCCACGAGAAACGTGGTGGTCTGACGCGCGGTCTCGGCCTCGCGCTTGGCGATCACGGTCTGGCGCTGGGCGTTGGCGCGGGCGATGAGCGCGGCGGCGGCGAGTCCGCTGGTGAGCACCATGCCGGCGAGCAGCCCGGAGGCAACCGCGGCCAGCTGGCGCTGCCGGCGGTGCTGCTCGCGCTGGCGCAGAGAGTTGTAGCCCACGTCCAGAATCCCGGCGATCAGCTTCAGTTTCGCGTTGAAGCGACCGTCCTTGCCGGGGCGCGCATCGGCGGCGATCGGCTCGGTGCGCGTCGTGCTGAGGGTGCCGTCGGCGCCTAACCGGTAGCGCAGCGCCGGTGGAAAACACTCCAGATGAGCCTGCGCGGGGTCGTCGGACGCGTTCGGCTCGCCGTCGACGATGAAGCAGAAGATCCGGTCCTCGCGGCCGAGGCGCTTGAACGCCAGGATCTCCTCGTTTACCCAGCGCGAGCGCGCAGCGCTCGGCGAGCAGATCACGATCTGGCAGACGGACTTGTTCAGGGCTTCGTTGATGGACGCGCCGAGATCGGTAGCGCTGGCGAGCTCCTCACGGTCGCGGAAAATCGGCGCGAGCCGCTTCGGTACGGGGCCGCGGGCGGTGGCCCGGCCGACGAGTTGCTTGGGAGGACGGTAGGATTCCAGCGCCTTGTGCAGCCAGCTGCCCCACTTTGCGTCGCGGTGGCTGTAGCTGAGGAAGGCCCAGTACTGGGGCGCGTTCAAGACACAGTCTTCAACGGCGAATCCTCCCGGCCGCGGTGTAAGTTTTAGTTATAAGCGCGAGGCCCTCGGCACCGAGAGTCTAACACGTCTCGGGTGGGCGAAGAGCCGCAGGCGGGTCGGAATGCGTTGTCCCTCGCCCCCGGCAGGCGGCACAATGCAGACAGCAACCACCCGCATCCCACCGGCAACCCGACGCTTGGCTGACCAGCCCCCCCACAGAAACTCACCCTTCGTCGTTGGCGTCTCCGGGCATCGCGACCTGCATCCGGACGATGTGGAGCAATTGCGCCGGGTACTCGCAGAGTTCCTGCAGCAGCTGCGCGGGCATCTTCCGGACTCCGAGCTGCGCGTCATGGCTGGCATGGCCACCGGCGCCGACCTGCTGGTGGTGCAGACTGCCCTCGAACTCGGAATCGGCGTCGACGCCATGCTGCCCATGGGTCTTGAGCAGTACGCGGCAGACTTCGATCCCGACTCCTTCGCCGTGCTCGAGCGGCTGCTGGCGCACCCTCAGGTGCGTTGCCTGGAGCTGCCGCTCAGTGCACGCGCAGAGGAGGGCGCGCGGGCCAATGGCGTCTCGGGCCGCGACGCGTGCTATGCGGTCCTCACGCAAACCCTGACGCGCGGCTGCAGCCTGCTGATCGCGCTGTGGGACGGGGAGTCATCGCTGCTGCCCGCCGGCACTGCCGACACCGTGCTGCGCTATCTCGGCGTACGCACCGACCGCAACCGCGACGATACGCAGCTGCAATTCATCGAGGCGTCTGCCGACCACGAGCTGCCCGCCCGGCTCGTGTACTGGATTCCGGTGGCCCGAGCCAAAGCCGGTGCCGCGACTGAGGACGTTGCCCCCTGCTTTCTTGCCGGCCTGAGCGATAACGCACTGCTGCGACTGCCGACCATGCCCCACCGCCTGCAGGTGCACCTGCGCTCACTCAATACCTACAACCGCGAGTACCAGCGCCTGAGCACTCGCTGGCACGGCCGTGCTCCTCCGGACTCCCTCATGAGCGGCGTGCCGGCGATGATGGTGGGGAGCGCCCACGACCGTCTGGCGCTGGAGCAGATCGATGCCCAGTACGGCAAGGCCGATGCACTGGCGCTGCACTTCCAGAAGCGCTCGGATCAGTTGTTCGCCTTCTTCAACCTCGTGGCCTTTGCCATGGGTCTGGCGTATCTCTCCTATGAGAAATTCTTCAGCACGCGCCTGTTGTTGCTCGGCTACTTGCTCATCCTGCTGTCGAGCGCCGGTTTGTACTACCTGTTGCACGAGCGTCACTGGTTCGCGAAGCACCTGATGTGTCGGGCACTCGCCGAAACACTGCGCGTGAAGTTCTACCTGAGGCTCGCCAGCGGCGAGCAGCTGGTGGACGCCGAGGAAGTGCTCTCGCTCTCGGGTGTAAACCGCTTTCACGGCTTCGGCTGGATCGGCCATGTCCTGGTCTCCCTTGAATGGCCGGCGGCGCGCGCCGACGACGGACAGGCAGCCAGGCGCGCGGATGGGGTCAACCTCGCCTGGATCGAGACTCAGCGGCAGTACTTTGTCCGCAAGGTGGCGCAGCTGCATCGCAGCGGGATACGTACCAAGTGGCTGAAGCGCGCCCTGTTCGCCACGATTGTGGTAGTCGTCCTGGTCCTGCTGCTGCTCGGGGAGTCCGCGGCCCATATGCATGTCCTTGGCATATCGCTCGAGAATGCCCTGACGTTCGTCATGGGCCTGGTCGCGGTCGTGCTCGCCTCCTGGGAACTGCACCAGAACAAGATGGCCACCCGCGAATTGCTGTGGCAGTACCGCAATCAGCTCAAGCACTTCTCCCGCGCGCGCACCCAACTAGCACGCACCTTTGCCGCGAGCCGCCGCCTCGAGATTCTTGCCGAACTCGGCAAGGACTCGTTGATGGAGAGCTACCTATGGACCATCCATCGGTTTCATCGCGAGCACGAACCGCCGGGCCGAGCCTGAGCGGCACCCCGAGCGGCCAGTTGAGCGCCCCGCGGGCGACCCGCTCCTTGCGGGCTGCGGTTCGCAGCGTTGCGGAGCTGCTGCTCGAGCGCCCGGGGCCGTATGCCCGCGCTTTCGAGCAGCTCATCCTGGGGCTGATCGTGCTGAGCGTCGTGTCCGTTGGCGTGGAAGCGCTGCCGGGCCTGCCGGCCGGGATCACACGCGCGCTGCGCGTCGGCGAGATCCTCGTCGTAGCCGTGTTCTCGTTCGAGTACCTGCTGCGCCTCATCGCGGCGCGCGAGAAGCTGAAATTCGTCCTGAGCTTCGCCGGCCTGATCGATCTGCTGTCGATCGCACCGTTCTATCTGGGGGGCTTCGACGCGCGCTGGTTGCGAACCCTGCGCCTGTTGCGGCTGCTGCGCGTGCTGAAGCTGCGGACGCATATCCTCGAGAGCAGCGTCGCCGAGCGCACCCGCGAGCTAGCCGAGAAAAATGCGCTGCTCGAGCAGGCGCAGGCGCAGATCAACGCCGAGCTGGGCGTGGCTCGAGCCTTACAGCTCGCGATCCTCCCGGCGACCTTCCCGGCCAGGGCAGGCTGCGAGAGTGCGGCGCGAATGATTCCGGCGACGACGATGGGTGGGGATTTCTACGACTTCATCGAGCTGCCCGGCGGGCAGATCGGGCTGGTAATGGCAGACGTGTCCGGCAAGGGCGTGCCGGCGGCGTTTTTCATGGCGGTCGCACGCACCAATCTGCGTGGGGTGGCGCCCGATTATGTCAATCCCGGCGCGTGTCTCGCGCGGACCAATACGGTATTGTGCTCGCAGAACCCCCTGGACCTGTTCGTGACCGTGTTCTATTGCATGCTCGACCCGGCCACCGGGGCGCTGCGCTATGCGAACGGAGGGCACAACCCGCCCTACCTGCGCCGCGCCGACGGCTCGGTCGAGGCTCTCAGCGGCGCGGGGGGGCTCGTGCTGGGGGCGATGCCGGACGTCGAGTTTCCGGAGCATCAGATACAGCTGCGCGACGGGGACCTGCTGGTGCTCTATACCGACGGGGTGACGGAGGCGTTCAACCCGGCCGATGAGGCCTATGGCACGGAGCGGCTCATCGACGAGATCCGCGCGCACGGTGCCGGGACCGCCGCGGGCCTGCTGGAGCGCATCTGCCACAGCGTCACGGTCTTTGCCGGCGCCGCACCCCAGTCCGACGACATCACGCTGATTGCGCTCAGCTGGAATCGCACGGCAGCGGGGGCGCTGCAGTGAATATCCAGCTCGAGACGCTCGGCCAGACGACGCTCGTGATGCCGCAGGGGCGCCTTGATTTCGGCAGTGCGCCGGTTTTCCAGCAGCGGCTCGAGCAGCTGCTGGCGGGCGGGGGAACCGCGCCAGCGGCGCTGATCATCGACTGCGCCGGGCTGGACTACGTCTCGAGCGCCGGTCTGCGCGTCTTCCTGCTGGCGGCGCGGGCCGCGCAGCGTGCCGGCACTGCGTTCGCAGTGTGCTCACTGAAGCCGCCGGTGCGCGAAGTGTTCGACCTGAGCGGTTTCGCCCGCATCATCTCGGTGCATGCCGACCGCGACAGCGCGTTCGCACATCTGCAGCCAGGGCGGGCGTGAAGCAACGGCAAACGGCGGTGGCGGGCGATGCTGCGCATCTGGCGGGGCTGACGGTGTTTCTGCAGGAGTTCTGGGCGGCTGCGAACCTGCCGCCGACGCAGGCGCTGCCTTTCGAGCTCGCGCTCGAGGAAGTCTTCATGAACGTCGTCATGCACGGCGCGGGAGCGGGCGCCGCGCCGTGGGTAGAAGTGTCGCTGTGCCTGGCTGACGAGGGCCTCACAATGACGGTTGAGGATGACGGTCCGCAGTTCGACCCGCTCTCGCTGCCGCCGCCGGACGTGACGGCAAGTCTCGCCCAGCGTCCGGTCGGCGGCTTGGGGGTGTTCCTGGTGCGTCAGATGATGGATGCGGTCAGTTACCGGCGCGTCGGGGCGCGCAACCGGCTCAGCATGACCAAGCACATCGCGCGCTGACTGCGCGTCGCGTACCACCGGCAAATGGGGTAGTCGCCGGCTGTGCACCCCCGTGCAAGGAGGGACGAATTCGCGTAGCGTACGGCTCGAGCGCGCCGCGCAGTGCCTGACGGCTGCCACCCACGGAACGCGCGTCGTGCCGGACAGTTCCTTAGCATAAGAAGAACAATATGTTCGAGATCCAACTGGGGCCCGCAGGAGAGGTCGTGATGGCGGGACGGCTCGACGCCACGCAATGCGATTCGGCCCTGCGCTTCCTGGAGCGCCTTGCTGAGCCGCGGGTCATCGACCTTGCCCGGCTCGAATACATCGCCAGCTCAGGCCTGCGCGTGTTTCTGATGACGCAGAAACGCATCATGGGCTCGGGGACGGGACTCAGGTTGATCAACGTCAGTCCACAGGTCCACGACATTTTTCGCTATGCCGGCTTTGATCAGATCATCGATATGACCCGGGCGGCGGGTTAGCAGTCCGGTGGCCACAATCCTACGGCTGGCGCACCAACTTTTTGCCCGCTGAGCAGTACTTGTGAGAGAGGACGATGACCCGGCGCTGGTACGGCGCTGTAGGGACGGGGAGCGGAGCGCCTTTGAGCAACTCGTGGTGCGGTACCAGAAACCGGTCTACAACGCCGCGTTGCGGATGCTGCACGATCCTCAGGATGCCATGGATGTCGCCCAGACCACGTTCCTGAAGGCCTTTGAGCACCTGGCGGACTACGACCCGAGCTTCAAGTTCTACAGCTGGATTTACCGCATTGCCGTCAATGAATCTCTCAATGCCCTCGGCGCACGTAAGTCCCTCGAGGCGATCAATGGCGAAGAGCCGGACGAGGCGCCGGGTCCGGACACGCAGGTCGAGGGCGAGCAGACTGGTCGCGCGATCGAGGATGCACTGATGCGAATCACTCCCGAACTGCGAAGTGTGGTCGTCCTGCGGCATCTGATGCAGCTGAGCTACCGCGACATGAGCGACATCCTGGGGCTTCCGGAAAAGACCGTGAAATCAAGGCTGCACAGTGCCCGCATGGCTCTGCGGCAGGACCTGTTGCGATGTGGAACCGTCCGATGACCGATAGGGAATACCTCGAGCTCGTTCACGCCGAGATCGACGGGGAGCTCGACGGCGGCCAACGCGGCGAGCTCGCGCGGCGAGTGCTGGCGGATCCGGCGGTCCGGGCGGTGCGCGAGGACCTGCGCAGGCTCTGTGCGAAGCTTGATGCAATCGAGGACGTTGAGGCACCGGCGCAGCTGCGCACGAATATTCTCCAGGCGTTACCTGTCTCCGCCACGCCGCGCACCCGCTTCCACTGGCCGGCTCCGCGCTGGCGCTATGCCGCGCTCATCGCTGGTGTGCTCGGCGCCACGGCCCTCGTGTACGAGACCGTAGATGGCCCGGGACCGGGGAGCGCCGAGGTGGCTGGCACCATCGCAGCGAGGGGCGCTCCGCGGACTCTCGATACGGTCGCTTTGGGTGCCGGTCCCGTCGCTGGCCGGGTGAGTCTGTATCGCGACGGTGGCGGACTCGGTGTGGCATTCGAGCTGGCGGCGAGTGCGCCGGTGGACGTGCTCATCGCGAACGACGGTCACACGATCCGGGTAAATGGCCTCGGCCGAACCGGCACCGCCAAGCAGAGAACGACCGTCGCCTTGCCCGGATCCGGGACGGACGGCAGCGGGGTGGTGGAGCTGACCTTGCTGATGTCTGGTCGCGAGGTAGGCCGCGCGACACTCACGGTGCCCGCAGAGCACTGAAGCACGGTTTATTTCCGAATACGAGCCAACTTTTTGTTCTTTTCACAGTAGTTGTAGTCAGAACGCGAATTCAGTGTGTGCACAAACTAGTGGGGGTTTCTATGTCCAGTAAGACAGTGTGGGTGGCCGGCGGACTGGTCCTGGCGGTTGCTGCGGTTGCCTATTTGGGCTACTACGACAGTCCCGCGGGCAAGGACGCTTCCGGAACCATCGTCCAGGCGAAGCGCGCCTACGCGGACGGCACGAGCGCCTCCAGCACGGGTTCACAGACCGGCACCTCGAACACGGGATCAGACACCAGCGGATCCGGCAACACATCGGATCGTAGCGGTGACGCCAGCAATGGTGCGGATCGCGGTGGGGCCAGCAATGCCGGTGCCGATCGCGGTGGGGCCAGCAATGCCGGTGCCGATCGCGGTGGGGCCAACAATGCCGGTGCGGACCGCGGCGGGGCCAGCAACGCCGGTGCCGATCGTGGCGGAGCCAGCAATGCCGGTGCCGATCGCGGTGGGGCCAGCAATGCCGGTGCGGACAGCGGCGGGGCCAGCAATGCCGGTGCCG
>Ga0207693_10000075_pt1 | contig 88428 bp, 79 predicted proteins | sample LARL81metaG_FD_184347 | JGI IMG/M metagenome (GOLD analysis project Ga0207693, IMG submission 184347) | Corn, switchgrass and miscanthus rhizosphere microbial communities from Kellogg Biological Station, Michigan, USA - LAR L8-1 metaG... | ecosystem: Host-associated > Plants > Roots >...
GACAGCCTTTCCGGCGGCGGCGGCAGCGCAGGCAGGATGCCGCGCGTGCTCGTCGCTTCGCTCGCTATTTCGCGCGCGCGTTGGCGCGCAGTCTCCATGTCGATGCGAGGGGCGCCCGACTCGCCCGGCGGCGCCGCGACATCGCGCCTCGGTTTGAACATATCTTCGTCGGGGCCGGGCGCACCCAGCCGCAGTCGAGGCGGCTCCGCGGCCGTAGGCGCGGCGCGCGCGCCGGGGACCGCCGCCGGCGCGGCGACCTCCGAGGCGGGCGCCGGCTTGGCCCCCGCGGATGGCGCTGCCCGCTCGGCCGGCGAAGGCGTCCCGGCAGGCGCCGCCAGCGGTGCGACGGATGGAGTTGGAGTTGGTGCGACCAGGTTCGGCGATGGCGCCAGCTCATGGTCGATCCGCGGGGCGGTGAGACGATCGATGGGCGGCGGCACGATCGGCGCCTCACTGGGTGGAACCTCGACGGGCGGCGCTACGGCCTTCGGTGGTGCCGGCACCGCCGCGCGCTCGATCGGCGCAGGGACAGAAGGCGGAGGAGCCGGCACGAACCGAGGGGGGAGCTCGATCGGCGGGGCGAGTTCGTGCTGAATCGTGGGCGCCGACAGTCGTTCGATCGGCGCCGCGGGGGCCAGCGGAATTGCGGGCGGCGCGATGTCGAGCGGCGCGGCGAGCGCAGGCGGATTCGGCGGCGGGGCCAGGCGCTCGATTGTCGGCGGCGCAACCGGCGCGATCAGCGGCTTATCCACCTCCTGCGGCGCGCGCAAGTCTATGCGCGGCAAGGGCTCGGCCGCTGCCGGCGGAGCGGCTTCGGGCTGCGTCGGCCCCGATGCGGGCATAGCGGGCTCGACCAGGGTCGGCTCGCTGGTCTTCGCCGGTTCGATGGCGGGCATCGCCTCGCCGCGGCCGGGCCCGATTGGCGCCGGCTGGGGTTCGGGGCGCTGCAGTAACGCCCGTCCGGTCGCCGTCTCTGCGCCCGGTCCCGCCAGCAGGCCGGCACCGGGCGGACTCGGCTCGCGACGGAAGGTCACGTCAAGCACATCGAGCATTGCTTCGCCGCGGCCGGCGCCGCCGCCATGCGAGGTGCCGAAAAGAATGACGATGGTGGCATGCAGCAGCATCGAGAGCAGCACGAACCGCACGAGGGCCGGTTGGGGCGCGTCGGCTCGCCATTGGGCCCGCTTTGCCGAACTTCGTGACGTGATCACTCGTTTGTTTCGCTTGCGATGCCGGACAGAACGGCTGTTAGCTTACCTCGTTCGCCGACCGGGCGACCGCGGTCCCGCCAGCACCCCGGGCAAAGCCCGCGTATGTCGGGCACGGGATTTGCGGGGTAACCGGTGTAGACACGCCCGGGCGAGTGGCAGCGAGCACCCGATGCCGGAAGGCGAGTCGAAACGATTGCCAGGCGCTTTGGCCAGCAATATCAAGGGCGGATCGAAACAGGGGCGCCGTTGAAAGTCCGGACGAGGCGAGGCTGGGCCAGTGACGCAATGCGTCGCAATGCAGCGTATTTGGTGCAGTGCGGGCCGGGTCCTGGCGACGAGATACGGCTAGAACGCGGTGGGTTGGATCAGGAGATGCTCGATGCGGAATTCGCTCTATAGACGGCACGCGCAGTCGCTCGACCGCTGGGGAGGCGGCGGCAACGGCAGGACTGCGATGGCGCGCGTCCTTGGCACGATGGGCTCGCTCAAGTCGGCGCGCGACCGCGCGCTGCCGGCGCGGCCGCGCGAGCTCACCGGCGCCACCGTCCAAACAAAGCGGCTCGAAGCTGAAGCTCCGAGCCGCCTTCGTTACTTGCGCCGCGGCGATCGCCGGCGCATGACTTGCGTCAACGCAGACTTGTCTTGGCGCCGCCGGCCGCGCGGCTGATTGTATCGGCCAGCGGGTCCGCGTTCGGATTGTGCGCCCTCGCGGTCATCAGAATGTCAGGCGGCTGAACGCTGCGTCCGTAATAAGCCTGGTTCCAATTGTCGGCGACGTGGACGACGGTACCATCCAGGTTCAAGCCTCCGTAGACACCCTTGGCGCGGCTGAACGCGATCAAGTCGGCGGTCACATCGCTCTTCGCACCGGCTCCGATCGGACCCGCGGCAACGCTCGCATCACCGCCCAGCTTCACCGAACTTGCCATCAGCGAATTCAGGCCCTTGTCGGTCATGACCAGAGTGACGGTTTCCGAAACGTCGATACCAGCCTGGAAACCTACGCTCGCGGTAGCGATGTTATAGAACGCCGGACCTGACCAGCGGCCGCTTTGCGCATTGCGCGAAAACAGCACCGCGCGTCCGCCCGAACCGCCGAATATCCAGCCTGCGCGCACGATCTTCGGGGCGATCAGCACCGCCTTCGCTTCTCCAAGGTGCCGCTGGAACCACGTCATGTCCGGATCGCGGACGAAATTCGAGAATGTCGTCTGTGCGTCGCGGACCAATTGATCCTGCTCCGATTGCGCGAACGCCGACCCGGTCGTCGCCGCCAGCGATGCGAGAGCGACCAGCCCTATCCAACGTCGTGCAGCGTGGACTGCTGGAGTTGTACTCATATGCCTTCCTTTCGAGATTGATTGCCCGCGCGCGCACCGTGATCCGCGCGGCGCGGCTGCTGCATCGCGCTGCCGAGACGGCCGCGCGATGACCGGCGCTTGCACTATCGCGATGCAGAAGCAGCACGCCGAAAGTGTTGGCACCGGTATTCGAGGATGCGCGAATGAGCCCCGCGACGGTATCGGCGGGGCGCTGATTTGGCTGTAGGACCGGCGGCGACAGCGCGCGGCTAATGCAAACGCCGATCAAAGCGCGTCGGGCAGACTGATGTCGGCGACGACCGGAACGTGGTCGGATGCCGCACGCGCGGCGGGACTGGCGTGCACCCACAATCGCTGCAACAGCACGCGGGGCTCGACCCAGATGCGATCCAGCGCCAGCAGCGGTGCGCGCGCGGGAAAGCTGCGCGGGGATGGCGTCTTTCGGAAATGGCGGTGCAGCCAGCGCAGCGGACGGCCCCACAGAAACCACTCGTTCAAATCGCCCATCAGCAAGGTGGGATGCGGCGTTTCCGCTTCCAACGCCTTGAGGAGGCTTCGCACCTGCGCGCGCCGCTCGGCGGGACGCAAGCCGAGATGCGTCGCCAGTACACGCAGCAGCGTACCTTCGCAATCGATCACCGCATCGATCGCGCTGCGCGCCTCGCGGCGCTGATAGGTCAGATCGAGGTGCGTGCATTCGACGATCGGGTGCCGCGACAGCAGGCAATTGCCGTGTGCGCCTGCGGCGCGCCAGCGCGCGGGGCCTGAGACGGCTTTCAGCCCGGTGGCGTGGCGCAGTCGCTCCAGCGTGTCGACGCCGTCGTGGTCCGAGCCGACTTCCTGCAGCGCGATGATGTCGGCGTCGATCTCGGCGAGCACGGCGACGATGCGCTCGGGTGAAAATTTTCCGTCGCCGCCGACCGCGTCATGGATGTTGTAGGTCGCGACGGTGATGGTCGAGGACGCCATCGCGCGGTCAGTTGGCGCCGGGTGCGCGTTGATCGCTCGCGTCGGCAGCTTCGCCCCGCTTGAGGCGCGCGCGAACCGCCAGCGTGCCGGCGATCGCGACGCCAGCGACAAGCGCCAGCAGCGCGAATGTGACCGGTCCCGGGTGCCGCACTGCCGCGAGGATGCGGTCGACAAAAAAGCTGATCAGAATCGTGCCGGGCAAAAGGCCCAGGATCGTGCCGAGCAGAAAGTCGCGAAAGCCCAGGTGCGATGCGCCGGCCACCAGGTTGATGATCGAAAAAGGCGCGATGGGCACGATGCGCACGAACAGCATCGCGAGCAGCCCGCGCTTGGCGATGCGGCGGGAGAGATCGTTGATCCGCCGCCCGGCGACCCGCCGCACCGCGTCGCGCCCGACCTCGCGCCCGATGCCGTAGACGAATACCGCACTGAGCGTCGCGCCCAGCAGCGAATAGAGCATGCCCAGCCATGGGCCGAACACGATGCCGGTCGCGGCTATCAGCATCGTCAACGGAATCACCAGAAGTCCGCCGAGGACGAAGCCGCCGATGACGATCAGCGGTGCGAACGGGCTTGCTTCGAACCGGTCGCTCAAGTGCACCAGTGACTCCACGTTGATCCATTCGCGCAGCGGCGTATACCGCCACGCCAGCGCCAGCGCGGCGAGCGCGAACACGATCAGCGCGATCGCCACGGTGCGCCCCGAAGCGGGCTTGCGTTCATGGCGGGCGACGACATCGGACAACAGGCTATCGACGTCGACCGGCTCCGCGGGATCGATCATCGGCTGATCGGCCAGCACGGTGCTCCACTCGTCCTCGTCTGTGACACCGAGCGGACGCAGCGAGCGGCCTTTGTCGCGCAGCGCTTCGATCGCGTCGATCAGCGATCCGTGCTTTTCGATCGCCGCCGCGACCATCGACGGTTCGCGATGGAGATGCTCACCGAGCAGGCGGGATTTGAGCTGCGCAATCGCCGCGCGCACTCGCGGCTCGCCGTTCGCCGCGATCACCAGATTGCATTCGGTGTCGAGGCTCATCGAGCGGGTACTGAGGTTGGCCGAGCCGACCGAGACGATTTCGTCGTCGATGACCAGCACCTTGCTGTGTACGTTGAGGCAGCGTGCCGGCGGGGGCGCATCGTCGCCCAGCCATGGACAATAAAGCCGGTAGCGCCCGTGGGCGTCGGCTTGCACCAGGCGCCGGTGCACGCGCGCCCGCAGTACGCCCATCGTCGAGACCTCGAGCCAGCCGCTTTGCGTCATCGGCGAAACGACGACGATTTCCGGACCCGCCGGCTCGACCAGCCGCGACTCGAATGCGTCGGCGATCAGCGGCGAGGTGAAATACTGGTTTTCCGCAAAGATCGACGTCTTCGCGGCGGCGATCGCATCCAGATGCAGCTGTCGCACCTCGGCGACGGCAGGCGCGCCATCGAACGCTGGCTCGGTGCGCACGATCCCGACGTCGACGTCGCCGAGCGCGATCTCGGCTCGCGCCGGCCATGCGGCGGCCCCGGGGGCGCCTTCGCGCTCGCGCGCGTGTGCCCCGGTGGCGCGGTACCAGCGCTCGCGCGCCAGCTCTCCCAGCGCACGCGCGGCCTCGTCGTCGACCAGCGCGCCGACGTCGTGGAATGGACCGTAGCTGCTGCCGTCGGCGTTGCGCCGTGCCGGATCGGCTGGCAGGTGGTCCGGCGTGTCCCAGCGGTTACGCGTGAGGTCGAAGCCGCTGACGAACGCCAGCGCATCGTCGACGACGACCAGCTTCTGATGGTGCGAGGCGGCGGTCGGATGATGATCATCTAGCTCGAAATGCAGGCGGTGGCGCTTGGGCCAACCGAACTTGAGGCGACCCAGCCATTCGCGCTCGAGCGCGAACAGCAGCGCGAAGTCCCAGCTCAGCACGTAGATCTGAAGCTGCGGACGCTCGTTGAGCAGCGCGTTGAGAAATTCGCGCAGTGGCTCGGGAAAGCCGTCGTTCGCGCCACCGGGGACTAGCCACATGCGGCTGTCGATGTCCCAGCCGAGAATGAATATGTCGCGCTGCGCGCCGGCAAGCGCCGCGCGGACCGCACCGAAATACTCGCTTCCATCGACCAGGAATCCGACCCGTGTCGCGTGCGCCAGGCGCCAGCAATTGCGCCCAGGCACGAGCAGACCGCGCGGTTCACCGCGCATCCGGGCCTCCGCCTTGGGGGTGCCGGTTTCGAATGGCGACATCGTTGCCGGCGCGTCGTTCACGCGGCTGGCCTCCGCCATCGCTTGCGAGAACTGCGGCAAACGCCATCAACGCAGTTTGGGGGCATGGTCGTTCCTCCGTCACGCCGCAGCCCGTCGCTGCGGACGGTCACGACGTTTCACTGGAAGCAAGGAGGGTGCCGCCGCAGAAGTCATTGTTTATCCAGCGCAAGCCGAGACCGTCGGCCACGGCCCTCATGCAAGAACTGCTCGCCCGAGTAAGAATTGCCCGCTGCCCACCTCCTGCCGATCGCCTTGGTTGCGCCTGCGGCGGCGGCAGGTATTATGACCTCCCAGCAAGACTGGCCACCGGCCCGCAAGGCTTCGAGGAGGAGCTCCGGCGAAATGAAGTCCGCGCAAGACTCGACGTTTCCCCGGTTGCTGTTCGAGCACGCACGCGTGCGCGGCGATCGTCCGGCGACCCGCGAAAAGGACTTGGGCATCTGGCAGACCTGGACATGGAGCCAGGTGGCGGCCGACGTGCGCGCGCTCGCCTGCGGTCTTGCCGCGCAGGGCTTCCGGCGCGGCATGCACCTGGCGATCATCGGCGACAACCGGCCGCGGCTCTACTGGGCGATGGCCGCCGCGCAGGCCATCGGGGGAATCCCGGTTCCGATGTACCAGGACGCGCCGGCCGCGGAATTTGTCTATGTGCTGAACGACGCTGAAATCGGGTATGCGCTGGCCGAGGACCAGGAGCAGGTCGACAAGGTTCTCGAGGCGAAGCCGCAGGTTCCGACCCTGCAGCACGTCTACTTCGACGATCCCAGGGGCTTGCGCAACTACGAGAACGTGTCGAGCCTCGATCGTCTGCTCGACATCGGCCGCGAATTCGACCGCGCGCATCCCGGATTCTTCGACGCGGAAGTGGCCAAGGGCCGGCCCGACGATGTGTCGATCATGCTTTACACGTCGGGAACGACCGGCAAGCCGAAGGGCGTGTGTCAGACGCACGCGGCTTTCATCGTCGCGGCGCAAGGCGGCTGTGCGTTCGACAAGCTCGGCCCCGGCGACAGCATCCTCGCCTATCTGCCGATGGCGTGGGTCGGCGACCATCTGTTTTCCTACGCGCAGTGGCTCGTCGCGGGCTTCACGATCAACTGTCCTGAATCGGGGGACACGGTGATGACCGACCTGCGCGAGATCGGGCCCAGCTACTATTTCGCCCCGCCGCGCATCTTCGAGAACCTGCTGACGCAGGTGATGATCCGGATGGAGGATGCGTCGGCCGCCAAGCGCTGGCTGTTCCGCTATTTCACCGCGGTCGCGCGCCGCTGCGGCTCCGAGATCCTCGACGGCAAGCCGGTCGGCATGCTCGATCGTGCGCTCTACGCGATCGGAAACCTGGTCGTGTACGGCCCGCTGCGCAACGTGCTCGGCATGAGTCGCATCCGCGTGGCGTACACCGCGGGCGCAGCGATCGGCCCCGACTTGTTCCGCTTCTACCGCTCGATCGGAATCAACCTGAAGCAGCTCTACGGTTCGACCGAGACCTGCGCCTATGTCTGCCTTCAGCCCGATGGCGGCGTCAGATTCGACACCGTCGGACAGGCCGCGCCCGGTGTCGAGATCAGGATTGCCGAAAACGGTGAAGTGCTGGTGCGCGGGCCGATGCTGCTGAAGGAGTACTACAAGCGGCCGGACGCGACGCTCGAATCGATCGACGCCGCCGGCTACTTCCGTACCGGGGATGCCGGCTTTTTCGACGACGCCGGGCAGCTGAAGATCATCGACCGCGCCAAGGACGTCGGAAAGCTGGCGACCGGCGCCATGTTCGCGCCGAACTACATCGAGAACAAGCTCAAGTTCTTTCCGCATATCAGGGAAGCGGTCGCTTTCGGCAACGAGCGCGACAAGGTTTGCGCGTTCATCAACATCGACATGGGCTCGGTCGGCAACTGGGCCGAGCGGCGCGGCATTCCGTACTCCGGCTATACCGATCTTGCCGCCAAGGCGGAAGTCCAGGCCTTGATCCGCGAGTGCGTCGAGCAGGTCAACGCCGAGCTCGCCCAGGAAGGCTCGCTCGCCGATTCGCAGGTGCAGCGGTTCCTGATATTGCACAAGGAGCTCGATCCCGACGACGACGAGATGACGCGCACGCGTAAGGTTCGTCGCGGCTTCGTCGCCGAAAAGTACGCGTCGCTGATCGAGGCACTCTATTCGGGCAGGACCGTGCAGCACGTCGAGACCCAGGTGAAGTTCGAGGACGGGCGCACCGGCATCGTTGCCGCCGACCTCGCCATCGCCGAGGCCAAAACGTTTGCCGCGAACGCGGCGAAGGCAGCGGCCTAGCGCCCGCGAACATGACGGCCGTCCGCGCGATCGGCGACTCGGTTCTGCGTCTCGACGGCGTATCGCTGGCTTTCGGAGGCGTCAAGGCGCTCAACGATATTTCCCTCGACGTGCGCGAGCACGAGATCCGGGCGATCATCGGCCCCAACGGCGCGGGGAAGAGCTCGCTGCTCAACGTCATCAACGGCGTCTACCACCCGCAGCAGGGGACAATCACCTTTCGCGGCAAGCCGCGGCACGACATGGACACGCACGAGACGGCGGCACTCGGCATCGCGCGCACGTTCCAGAACATCGCGCTGTTCCGCGGCATGAGCGTGCTCGACAACATCATGACCGGGCGCAATCTGAAGATGAAGGCAACGGTCCTGGAGCAGGCGATCTGGTTCGGGCGCGCCCGGCGCGAGGAGCTCGAGAATCGGGCCAAGGTCGAGGAGGTCATCGATTTCCTGGAGATTCAGCACATACGAAAGACTCCGGTCGGCAGGCTGCCGTATGGGTTGCAGAAACGCGTCGAGCTCGCGCGCGCGCTCGCGGCCGAACCTTCGCTGCTGCTGCTCGACGAGCCGATGGCCGGCATGAACGTCGAGGAAAAGCAGGACATGTGCCGCTTCGTGCTGGACGTCAACGAGCAATACGGCACGACGGTCGTGCTGATCGAGCACGACATGGGGGTCGTGATGGACATTTCCGACCGGGTCGTCGTACTGGACTACGGCCGCAAGATTGGCGACGGCACGCCCGACGAGGTGCGCAACAGCAAGACCGTGATCGACGCCTATCTCGGCGTGCCGCATTAACCGGCGACAAGGCGATGCAATTCTTCTTCGAAGTCCTGATCGGCGGCCTGCTTTCCGGCGTCATGTATTCGCTGGTCGCGCTGGGCTTTGTGCTGATCTACAAGGCCTCGGGCGTTTTCAATTTCGCCCAGGGCTCGCTGGTCTTTTTCGCGGCGCTGACCTTCGTCGGACTGATGGAACACGGCTTGCCGTTCGGCCTCGCGCTGCTAGTGACCCTGCTGGCGATGATCCTGCTCGGCCTTCTGATCGAAAAATTCGTCCTGCGCCCGCTGGTCAACCAGCCGCAGATCTCGCTGTTCATGGCTACGATAGGCTTGAGCTTCCTGATCGAAGGCCTGGCGCAACTGCTGTGGGGCGCCAACGTGCGCGGCCTCGATATCGGCATCCAGGACGAGCCGCTGGCGTGGATTGCCGACCCGACGGGCATCAACGTGTCGAAGTTCGACCTCGCGGCCGCAGGCATCGCGGCGGTCCTGGTCATTATGCTGGCGCTTTTCTTCAGCCGCACCCGCATCGGCCGCGCGCTGCGAGCAGTCGCCGACGATCACCAGGCGGCGCTGGCCGTGGGCATCCCATTGCAGCAGATCTGGGCGATCGTCTGGGCGGTCGCCGGATTCGTAGCACTCGTCGCCGGCCTTTTGTGGGGCGCGCGCAACGGCGTCCAGTTTGCGCTGACCTTCGTTGCGCTGAAGGCGCTCCCGGTGCTGATCCTCGGCGGCTTCGACTCGGTGCCGGGCGCGATCGTCGGCGGCTTGATCATCGGCTCCACCGAAAAGCTCGCCGAAGTCTACCTGGGCCCGTATGTCGGCGGCGGCATCGAAGGCTGGTTCCCGTACGTGCTGGCATTGATCTTCCTGCTGGTGCGCCCTGAAGGATTGTTCGGCGAAAAGATCATTCGCCGGATCTGACGAGGCTCCCCTTGCTCTATCGCGAAGCCGGACAGTTCAAGAGCACCTACGCCGCCGACTCGGCGATCCTGCCGATCCGTCAGGATCGTATCGGTCTCGCGCTTATCCTCATCGTCGCCTTCGTCGTCGTCCCGCTGACCGCCTCGCCGTACCTGTTCTCGGCCCTGCTGATTCCCTGCCTGATACTCTCGTTGGCGGCGCTCGGGCTGAACCTCCTGACCGGTTACGCCGGACAGTTGTCGCTGGGCACGGCGGCGTTCATGGCCGTCGGGGCCTTCATGTCGTACAATTTCATCCTGCGCATCCCGGGCATTCCGCTACTGCTGGCCTTCGCGGGCGGGGGCATCACGGCGGCGGCCGTCGGCATCCTGTTCGGGTTGCCAAGCCTGCGCATACGCGGCTTCTACCTCGCGGTCGCCACGCTCGCCGCACAGTTCTTCATTCTCTGGTGCCTGACAAAAGTGGGCTGGTTCACCAACTACAATCCGTCGGGCGTGATTACCGCGCAGCCGATGGTCATTCTCGGTTATGCGTTCGATACGCCGCAGGAAAAATACCTGCTCGTGCTGTTGATCGTGACGGTGATGGCGCTCGCCGCCAAAAACATGGTCCGGGGCAATATCGGACGACAATGGATGGCGATCCGCGACATGGACGTGGCCGCCGAGGTGATCGGTATCCGGCCGATGCGCGCCAAGCTGCTGGCCTTCGCCGTCAGCTCGTTCTATTGCGGCGTGGCCGGTGCGCTGTTCGCGTATGCGTATCTCGGCACCGTCGAGCCGGAAGCCTACAACCTCGACCTGTCGTTCCGCATTCTTTTCATGATCATCATCGGCGGCGTCGGGACGGTGCTGGGGGCGTTCCTCGGGAGTGCATTTATCGTCGTGTTGCCGATCGCGCTCAGCGTCAGCGTCGCATTCCTCAACAACTCGCTGCATCTCAACATTCCCAGCAGCGTCGGGTCGAACCTCGAACTGATGGTATTCGGCGGATTGATCATTTTCTTCCTGATCGTCGAGCCGCATGGGCTTGCGCGCATCTGGCAGATCACCAAGGAAAAATTGCGACTGTGGCCGTTTCCGTACTGAAAGTTGGATTAGTTTCGGACGACGAGCACGTCGCCGATCATAGGAGGAAGTCATGAAGTGGTTTTTGCGAACGTTGTTGGGCATGTTATTCGTGGGTGCGGCAAGCGTCGCAACCGCGCAGAACGAGCAGTACATTCCGATCCTGTCGTATCGCATCGGGCCTTACGCGGCCGGTGGTTCAGGCTATTTCGGCGGGGCCATCGACTATTTCACCCTGGTCAACCTGAACGGCGGCATCAATGGCGTAAAGATCGTCTGGGAGGAATGCGAGACCGAATACAACGCGGCTCGCGGTGTCGAGTGTTATGAGCGGCTGAAGACACGCCACGGCGGCGCGAGCACCGTCGAGCCGTTGTCGACCGGTATCGCCTACGGTCTGTTCGAGCGGGTCGCCAACGACAAGATTCCGATGACCACCAACGGCTACGGCTTGGCTATTTCGGCCGACGGCCGCGTGTTCCCATGGGTGTTTCCGCTGGGCACGACCTACTGGGACCAGGCCGCGGCGATGGTCGCTTACCTGACCCAGAAGGTTGGGGGGCAAGCCAACCTCAAGGGCAAGAAGATCGTGTTCATGTACCACGACTCGGCCTACGGCAAGGAGCCGATCCCGGTGTTCGATGCGCTGTCGGCGCGCGACGGGTTCGAGTTGACCAAGATCCCGCTGACGCCACCCGCCACGACGCAGGAGTCGCAGTGGCTGCAGGTGCGGCAATTGAAGCCTGACTACGTCATCCTCTGGGGATTCGGCGTGATGAATCCGGTAGCGCTGAAGACCGCCGCCAAGCTCGGCTTCCCGCGCGATCGCATCCTCGGCGTGTGGTGGGCCGCGTCCGAGGAAGATGTCATTCCGGCCGGTGACGCGGGCAAGGGCTACGTGACCGCCGCGTTTTCTGCGCATGGCACCAACTTTCCGGTCATGCAGGAGATCGTGAAAAAGGTCTACGGCGCGGGCAAGGGCAATCTGGAAGACAAGGCGCGCGTCGGCGCGATCTATCACACCCGCGGCATCAGCTACGCGATCATGATCGTCGAGGCGATCCGCCAGGCGCAGAACCACTTCGGCAAGGGCAAGGTGATGTCGCCCGAGCAGGTGCGCTGGGGCCTCGAGCATCTCGACCTCTCCGAAGCGCGGTTGAAGGAGCTTGGCGCGTCCGGCCTGTTCCCGCCGGTCAAGACGAGCTGCGCCGATCATGAAGGCTCGGGCATGGTCAAGTTCGAGCAGTGGGACGGCAAGGAATTCAAGTCGCTGACACCGTTCATGGCGGGCGACCGCGCGCTGACCAAGAAGATGGTCGAGGAGGGCGCGGCCAAGTACGCGGCCGAAAAGAAGATCACGCTGCGCGATTGCAGCAAGGAAGGGTAGTCGGCAATGGCCCAGGTGGCCTCGATGCCGACACAGGTCGAGCCGGCGGCGCCGATCGCGCTTTCGGTCAACAACATCGAGGTCATCTACGACCACGTGATACTGGTCCTCCGCGGCGTTTCGCTGCAGGTGCCGAAAGGGCGCATCGTCGCGCTGCTGGGCGCGAACGGCGCTGGCAAGACGACGACATTGAAGGCGATTTCGAATCTTCTCTCGGCCGAGCGAGGCGACGTCACCAAGGGGACGATCGAATTCGAGGGCAAGCGGGTCGACAAGCTGACGCCGAACGAGCTGGTCCGCCGTGGCGTTTGCCAGGTGATGGAAGGACGTCACTGCTTCGCCCACCTGACGGTCGAGGAGAATCTGATGACCGGAGCGTTCACCCGCAAGGCTTCGCGCGGCGAGATCCGAACCTCGCTGGAAAAGGTCTATCACTATTTCCCGCGCCTGAAGCAACGACGGGAAAGCATGGCCGGCTACACTTCCGGCGGCGAGCAGCAGATGACGGCGGTTGGCCGCGCGCTGATGGCGAGCCCTTCGATGATCCTGCTCGACGAGCCGTCGATGGGACTCGCGCCGCAGATCGTCGAGGAAATATTCGACATCGTCGGCAACCTGAACAAGCAGGAGAACGTGAGTTTCCTGCTCGCGGAGCAGAACACCAACGTCGCGCTTCGCTTCGCCGACTATGGTTACATTCTGGAGACCGGCCGCGTGGTGATGGATGGCGAAGCACGCGAGCTCGCGCAGAACGAGGACGTCAAGGAGTTCTATCTCGGTCTGTCCACCGCGGGACGAAAAAGCTTCCGCGACGTCAAGCATTATCGGCGCCGCAAGCGCTGGCTGGCTTGAGCGAATACTTCGATACGCTGGAAACCCGCGATCCGGAACTCCGCGAGCGGGCGCAGCTCGCGGCCGTGCGCGAACAGATTGCCTACGCCCAGAAACACGCCCCGTGGTTCGCGCGCACGCTCGCCGGGATCGATCCGGCAGCGATCGATTCGCGTGCCGCGCTGGCGTCGATTCCGGTCGTGCGAAAATCCGAGTTGCTGAAGCTGCAGAAAGCCGATCGGCCGTTCGGCGGCTTTGCCGCCGGTGGGTGGGGACGATCAGGACGCCGCGCGCGGCAGGTCTTTGCTTCGCCCGGCCCGATCTACGAGCCCGAAGGCGATTCCGCCGACTACTGGCGGCTGGCGCGCGCGCTCCATGCCGCGGGCTTTCGTGCCGGCGACCTGGTGCACAACTGTTTTTCGTACCACTTCAGCCCCGCCGGATCGATGCTCGACAGCGGCCTGCGTGCGCTGGGCTGCACGGTTTTTCCCGGTGGTACCGGACAGACCGAGCAGCAGGTCCAGGCGATGGCGGATCTCGAGCCCGACGGCTATGTGGGCACGCCCTCGTTCCTGAAGATCATTCTCGACAAGGCCGACGAGCAGGGCATACGCTTGGACTCGCTGAAGAAAGCGCTGGTTTCCGCCGAGCCGTTCCCTGCCGCGCTGCGCAATGCGCTGCGCGCGCGCGGCATCGACGGCTACCAGGTTTATGCGAGTGCCGACTTGGGCTCGCTCGCGTATGAATCCTCTGCATGCGAGGGCCTGATCGCCGACGAGGGCGTGCTGCTTGAAATCGTCCGGCCCGGCACCGGCGAGCCGGTCGCGCCCGGCGAGGTCGGTGAGGTCGTCGCCACGCCGCTTCATAACCACGATTATCCGCTGATCCGCTTCGGCAACGGCGATCTCTCGGCAGTGCTTCCCGGCGCTTCACCCTGCGGCCGCACCAACATGCGCATCAAAGGATGGCTTGGCCGGGCCGATCAGGCAACCAAGGTGAAGGGGCTGTTCGTGCACCCGTCACAGGTCGCCGAGATCGTGCGGCGCCACGCGGGCATCGTGCGCGCGCGCCTGGTCGTCGATCACGCCGACGGGAACGACCGGATGACGCTGCATGTCGAAGCCGCACCCGGGGTGGAACTCAAGTCCGACGCAATCATGGCCACGATACGCGAGCTGACCAAGCTGCGCGGCGAGCTCGCCTTGCACGCGCCCGGCGAGCTTGCCAACGACGGGAAGGTAATCGACGATATCCGAAAGCACGACTAGTGCAGTGCGGCCGGAAACCGATTCCGGCGGTGCGCGCTTCGCGTGCTAGGATGGGCGAAAAAGCAAGGACCGCGACATGACCAGGACGACATCGCCCGGTGACCCGCTGGCGCCGCTCGCCGAGCAGACGCTCGCGGCCATCGCGGCGACGGGCGTCGTCCGCAACTTTCCCAAGAACGCGATCCTGATCAACGAGGGCGACACCGCCGACTCGCTGTTCATCGTGCTGTCCGGCAGGATCAAGGTCTTTGCCAGCAACGAGGCGGGACGCGAAATCGTGCTGAGCTTTTTCGGCCCCGGTGAATACGTCGGCGAAATGTCGCTCGACGGCAGTCCGCGCTCGGCGTCGGTGATGACCGTCGAGCCCACGACCTGCGCGATCGTCAACCGCGCCAGCGTGCGCGAGTTTCTGCTGGCCCATCCCGACTTTGCGCTGAACCTGATCGAAAAGCTGATCCAGCGGGTCCGTGTCACTACCGAGAACGTCAAGAGCCTCGCACTGACCGACGTCTATGGCCGGCTGGTGCGCTTGATCACCACGCTGGCCGTCGAGCGCGACGGCGTGATGACCGTGCCCGAAAAACTCACCCAGCAGGACATTGCCGAAAGAGTCGGCGCCTCGCGCGATATGATCAGCCGCTTGCTCAAGGATCTGGTGACCGGCGGGTATCTGAGCATCGCCGACAAGAAGATCACGATCCTCAAGAAGCCGCCGACCGCCTGGTAGAGTCGGCGCGCCGCGCGCTTTGCGCCGCGCCGCGCACACAAAACCCCCGCTGTACCGATAGACCGCCTCGCCATCGCGAGCTGCCGGCGCCGTCATTCGGCCCGCTACACCCGGCGACTCGCCTTCGCCGGCCGACTTATTCGGCTGCTGCTGCGTGAATTTTGCGCAGTTTTTTCGACGAAGCCGCCAGCGCGGCCTCAGACCCTTGTCGACTACGATTTGCTCATCCGGCGACGAATGGTTCGCCGCCGGTGAAGCGGCGAAGTTCGCAGGTGAGTGCAACGCCGTCGCAACATCGTTCAAGGAGTCTGCAATGCTTACACTGCACGATTCGAAACCGATCATCAGCCGAGTCGCGGCGTCGTTGAAGTTTGCCGTGCTGCTCATCCTTCTCGGCCTTATCGTCGTGGCGACCGAGCGTCCGATGTTGTTGACACCGGCCGGAGCGGTCACCGTCACAGACGATGCGGCCTACGTGGCCGATCAGGCGAAAAGGCAAGCGTCGACCAGTGCTGCACCGACGGCCAGGGCCGCGGCAGCGCCCGCAGCCGATGAATTCAAGTATTTTCCGTCGCAGTTTCCCGCGCCGACCGGACCGGTCGAAGATCTGCCGCCGGAGTTCTGATCGCAGCGGACGCCGCTAAAGCTGCCGCCTGCCGCGACATGCCCAGCGAGGGCGCGGCAGGCGCGGCGTCAGCGACTAGGTTCTTGCCGGGCGCAAGGTAACCAGCGCCACACCCGCGAGAACCAATGCCGCGCCGACCAGCTGGATCGCGTGCACCGGCTCATCGAGCAGCCACGACCCCAGCCAGATCGTAAACAGCGGCCCCATCGACCCGAGCAGCGACGTGCGGCTGGCGCCGATGCGCTTGATCGCTTCCGCGATCAGGTAGGTCGGAAGCACCGTCGAGAAAACCGCCATCGTCAGCGACAAGAGGTGAATGCGAACGGGCACAAGCAGCGCCGTCACCGGACGCGTCGCGAGGAAATGGGCAAAGATGAACAGCGCCGAAGTCAGCATCGCCAGCGCGATGAAGCGAAGGCTCCCGAGCCGGGCGATCACCGGTCCGACGCCGACCAGATAGCAGGCGTAGAGAAACGAGCTCGCGAACACCAGCGCGGCGCCGAGCCAGAGCGCGCCGGGATCGCCGGCCAGCTCGAGATCGCGCGCGAACACCAGCAGGATCCCGACATACGACAGCACCAGGGCGACGACGATGCGGCCGGTGATCCGCTGCTTGAAAAAAATTGCCGACAGCACCACGACGATCGTCGGATAAAGGTAAAGCATCAGCCGTTCGAGGGCGGCGGTGACGTATTGCAGGCCGATGAAGTCGACCAGGCTCGAAAGGTAATAGCCGATGAATCCCAGCCAGACGATCGACAGCCAGTCGCGGCGCGCGAGCGGCTTCGCGTTGGGAGCGCGCGTCGACCACCACGCCATCAGCGCGAAAAATGGCGCTGAGTACGCCATGCGGAGCGTCAGCAGCGTTACCGCGTCGATCGATGTCGATGCGTAGGCGAGCTTGATCAGTATCGCCTTGAAGGCGAAACCGAGCACGCCGACCATGGCGAACGCCGGACCGACGAGGTCGCTGCCGCCGCCGCGGCGAAATCCGGCTAATCCCAACGCACGAGACCGGCGTACGCCGTGCCGAGGATCACCAGGCCGAAGGCGATCCGGTACCAGGCGAACGGAACGAAATCGTGATGCGCGACATAACGCAGCAGGGCGCGAATGGTGAAGAACGCGCTGACGAATGCGACGGCGAAACCCACGGCTATCATCGACAGGTCGCCGGTCGACAGCAGATGGCGGTTCTTGACAAGGTCGTAGCCGGTCGCGGCGAACAGTGTCGGAATGGCGAGAAAAAACGAGAACTCGGTGGCGGCCTGCCGCGACAGGCCAAACAGCATTCCGCCGATAATCGTCGCCCCGGAGCGCGAAGTGCCCGGAATCAGCGCAAAGGCCTGCGCGAAGCCGATCTTCAGCGCGTCGGTCCAGCGCAACTCATCGACGCTGCGGATGCGCACGCTGTCGGGCCTCGCCCGCTGCCGCCGCTCGGCCCACAGGATGACCAGCGCTCCCGCGATGAACGCGCCGGCGACGGGAACCGGGGCGAACAGCCGCGCCTTGATTGCGCTGGCGAAGGCGAGTCCCAGCACTGCGGCGGGCAGGAACGCGATCAGCAGGTTCAGCACAAAGCGCTGCGCGCCGCGATCGCGCGGCAGCCCGCGGGCGACGGCGAAAAGCCTGACCCGATATTCCCAGCAGACGGCGACGATGGCGCCGGCCTGGATGACGATCTCGAACAGCTTCGCCCGCTCGCCGGTGAAATTCAGCAGCGATCCGGCGACGATCAGGTGGCCGGTCGAAGACACCGGCAGAAATTCGGTCAGGCCCTCGACCAGGCCGAGGATGACTGCGACGATGAGGTCCTGTGCTGTCATTGCTTATGCGGGTCGCAAAAAAAGCGGGCGGCTCGCGCCGCCCGGCCGTTTATTTAAAGCCTGTGCCGCCGCGCCAGATCGCTTTGCTCAGGTTGAGCGCCTTGCCGCCGGCGCAGCCATTGCCTGTGCCTTGCTATCCACGCGTCCTTGATTGTACGCTCTGCCGCCGCAGCGGTCAGGCCAGGCGCGCACCGCGCCGCGCTCCCTTGCGCACGACCGTCGCGGATGCCGCAGGCAAAACCTCGTCGACGCCGATGACTTCGCCGGCATGCGACGCACGGTACCCCGGCAGCGCGCCGATCAGCTCGCGGCAAGTCGCGCTTGCGAGGTAGTCGATCAGGGCAACGACCCGAACGTCGCGCAAGTGATCGCGCCGCAGCGCCAGGCAGTACTGTTCGGTAGCCAGCGGCACGAAATCGAGACGATACTGGGCGGCAGCGGCCTCGATGCCGAACCCGACGTCGGCCTGGCCGGCGGCGATCGTCGCCGCGACCGCAAGATGCGTGAATTCCTCCTGGTCGTAGCCGGTGATGCGGGCCGGGTCGATCTTGGCGGCGCGCAGCAGGCGATCGAACAAGAGGCGCGTTCCCGACGCCGGCTGACGGTTGACCAGGCGCGGACCGCCGGGGAGGTCGGCCAGTGAGCGTATGCCCAGCGGATTCCGCGGCGACAACAGCAGGCCCTGGCGCCTTTCGGCAAAGCGAATGATCGCGTGCCGATGCGCATGCAGCCTTTGGCGATAAGGCGCAACGAGCTCGGCGCCGCCACGGCCATCGACATGGAACCCGGCAAGCTCGCAGCGCTCGGCGATCATCGCGTCGATGCTGTCGATACTGCCTCGAAATTGCACGTCGAGCTGGACGACGCCCGTCTCGTTGACCGCATCGCGAACCGCGGCCAGCGCGAGATCGTGGCTCGCGCTGATTGTCAGTCCTCCAGGAGCGTCGTGCGCAAGCCCGAGCCGGCGATCGATGCGTTCGCGCAATTTCGCGCAATGCGGGTCCAGCGCGGCGCGGACCTCATCGTCACAGCGCAACAGCAATTCGCCGAGCTCGGTAAGCCGCGTACCGCGTCCACGGGTTTTGTCGATCAGCGGCCGGGCGAGCTCGGCGCTCCAGCTTTCGAGCAGGCCCCAGCCGTTACGGTAGGAAATGCCCAGCGCGACGCTGGCGCGCTGGATCGAACCCAGATCGCGTATCGCGCGCAGCAACTCGAGCAACAGCGGAGCGGCACGCGCGCGCTCGCCCACCAGCCATGCCACCGCGATGTCGATTCTGGCCATTGCAGCATGCGCAGGGCGCGCAATGCGAGCCCTCAGGTCGCCGGCGCCGCCGCCGCTGCGGGCGCAGCGAATACCCAGAAATCGTCCTGGGGAAGCTCCAGATAGCAGTCGCTGCCGCCGGCATCCGGCACCGGCGTTCCATAGCAGCGCAGTCGCATCGCACCGAGCTTGAACAGATTCTCCTTGCGATCGCCGAGGAACATGCCAGTGACCAGCTCGGTGCGCAGCCGATTGTCGCCCGCGCCGTTGGCGATCCGGGTGCGTTCCAGACGGATGATGCCGGTGGCCGCGTCGCCCGTCTTGAGTGCACCGCGCGCGGCGCCCCATAAACGCCAGCCCTCGCCTTCGAGCAGCGCGCGACCGTCGGCCATTTGCGCAACCCTGCCCGACAGGTGGTTGTTGCTGCCCATGAACTCCGCGGTGAATTGCGTCTGTGGTCGGTTGTAAAGCTCCTCTGGCGTCCCCTGCTGCTCGATCCGGCCGGCATTGAGCAGCAGGATCTTGTCCGACATCGCCATGGCCTCGGTCTGGTCGTGCGTGACCACCAGCGCGGAAAGCCCCAGGCGCACGATCAGCTCGCGCAGCCAGGCCCGCGCTTCCTCGCGGAGCTTCGCGTCGAGATTGGACAGCGGCTCGTCCATCAGCACGACCGGCGGGTTGTAGACCAGTGCGCGCGCGATCGCGACGCGCTGCTGCTGGCCGCCCGAAAGCTGATGCGGCAGCCGCGTGGCAAGCGCGCCGAGGCCAAGATTGGTCAGCGCCAGATTGACGCGGCTGTCGATTTCACTGGCCGGTACGCCGCGCAGGCGCAACCCGTAGGCGATGTTATCGAACACGCTCCGATGCGGCCACAGTGCGTACGATTGGAAGACCAGGCCCAGGTTGCGCTTTTCCACGGGCATCTCGACACCGTTGGCGCCGTCGTAGAGCACTGTGTCGCCGATCGAGATCCGACCCCGGCTCGGCTGCTCGAGACCGGCAACCGAGCGCAGCAGCGTCGTCTTGCCGCTGCCGGAGGCGCCCAGCAGCGCGACCACCTCGCCCGGGTTCAGGGTCATCGAAACGCCCTGGAGAATCTTGTTGTCGCCGTATTGCAGATGCAAATCCTCGACGACGAGCTTGCTGGCGGGCTTATTCATGGAGACGCACTCCGAAACGCAGGGCCGCCGCGAGACCGACGGCGACCAGCGCGATATTGATCAGCGACAGCGCGGCGACCTGGTCGATCGCGCCGGCACCCCACAGCGAAACGAGCATCGAGCCGATGACTTCGGTGCCCTGCCCCAGCAGGTACACACCGGTCGAGTATTCGCGCTCGAAGATCATGAACACCAGCAGCCAGCTCGCCAGCAATCCGAACCGGATCAGCGGCAAGGTCACCTCGCGCATCACCTGCGCGCGCGATGCGCCTGCAGTGCTCGCCGCCTCCTCGAGCTCCGGCCCGATCTGCAGCAGCGCGCTGGAGATCAGTCGCAATCCGTAGGCCAGCCAAACGACCGTGTAGGCAAGCCACACCGAGAACACCGTGTTGCGCAACTCCTTCAGGCCTGGCACGAACAGAAAGATCCAGAGGAAGGCCAGCCCCGCCAGCAAGCCCGGCACCGCGCGCGGGATCAGCACCAGATAGTCGAGCACCCGGGCGACGCCGCCCTGCTGGCGGTGGCCGGCCAGTCCGATCGCCGTATAGCAGGCGACCGCGAGTCCGCCGCCAATCGTGCCGATCAGGAAGGTATTGACGATAGCGCGCACCTGATCGCTCTGGTCGAACACCTGCCGGAAGTTGGCGAGCGTCAGCACGTCGCCGAGATTGATGCCTTCGCCCCATTGCTCGACGAATGCGCGCAACGCGATGCCCGAGATCGGCACGACGATGGTGAACACAAGCCACAGCGCGACGATCGCCAGCGCCAGCCACTTCCACGCGCCGAGCGGCAAGAGCTTCTGCCGCGTCGCCTTCCCCTTGACCGAGACGTACTTGCCGGCGGTCTTGAGCAGCCAGCGCTGCAGCAGGACCAGCGGAAAGGTGATCGCGACGATGCACACCGCCACCGCGGCCATCAGGTGATACGAGGGCGTCCCGAGCTTGTTCGTCAGCTTGTACAGGTAGGTCGACAGCACCAGATGGCCTTCCGGGTCGCCCAGCACCAGCGGCAGGCCGAACAGCTCGAAGCCGAGGAAGAAGACCAGCACGCCGGCGTAGAGCAGCGCCGGCATCGTCATCGGCAGGCTGACGTTGAGCGCCACCTTCAGCGGATTGGCGCCGACGACCCGCGCCGCCTCCTCGACGTCCGAGCCCAGGCTTTTGAGCGCGGCGGAAGAATACAGGTAAACGTGCGGCACGTGCGTCAGCCCGGCAATGACCGCTATGCTGGTCAGCGAGTACACGTTCCACGGCACGTCGCCGACGAGTTGCTTGGCCCACAGCGAATAGAACCCGACCGGACCCATCGAGACGACGTAGCCGAACGCCAGCACCATCGGCGAAACGAACACCGGTATCAGCACCAGCACTTCGATGACCCGCTGCGCGGGAAGATCGGTGCGCGTCAGCAGGAACGCCAGCGCGGCGCCCATAGGCAGCGCGATCAGCACCATCCCCGCGGCGATCACCACCGAATTGAAAAGCGCCGTCCAGAAATCGGCGTCGGCGAATATGAACTCGTAGGCGTCGAATCCGATGTGGCGCTGCGGATTGAAGAACGGCGCGTTGAGGAAGCTCTGCCAGAAGATCAGCGCCAGCGGCGCGAGCACCACCAGCGCGGTGATCGCGACGACCGACGTGCGCGGCAAGCTGAAGCTGCGGGCGATCATCGCTGATGGATCGTGGTTGCCATCCCAGGTCGCGCCCGCCGCTTTGCGGTCCGACGTCGCCCGCCGACCGATGTTGCAGTTCCGGCGGACTCGAATCCAGCTACGGCATCGGGCTCATTTACGCGCGAGCGCCGTCTGCCATTGCTTGAGAAATGCCAGCCGCTTGGTCTGGTCGAGACCCTGCAGCAGATCGTCGCTGACCGCGATCGGCTTGACCGCGCTGCCGAGATCCTTCGAAAACCCGACGCCCGAGTCCTTGCCGGTCATGTCGGTGCGCACCGAGTAAAGCTCGGCCTGTTCGGCGGCGATCGTCTGTCCGCGCTTGGACAGCACGTAATCGAGAAACAGCCGGCCGGCGTTCGGGTTCCTGGCGTTCTTCGACACGAAGATCAGCCGCGACAGCACCAGGTTGTAATCGGTGGTGAACGCGACGCCGAGCGACGGGTCTTTTTTCGCCCGCGTCAGCGCGTACGAGCCCAGCACGTTGTAGCCGAGCAGATTCTCGCCGGAGGAAACGCGCTCGAGCATGGTACCGGTCGACGACTGCACCTTGAGACTGCGCGCACCCAGCGCCTTGACCAGCTCCCAGAATTGCGGATCGAGCTTGGCGTCCTGGTTGGCGAGCATGAAGCCCACACCCGACTTTTCCGGATCGTACGCGGTGATCTTGTTCTGATACTTGTCGCCCTTGGTGTTCAGCAGCTTGACCAGGTCGGCGTGCGTCTTCGGCACTTCTTCGGGCGGAACGAGACGCTTGTTGTACACGATCGCGATGGGCTCGAACGTCGTCGCATAGATCGTGTCTTTCCAGTGCGCCCATGGCGGCAACGCGCCCGTTTCCGGCGACTTGTAGGGCGCTGCCAGGCCATCGGCGGCCAGCTTCATCTGCAGGTCCATCGATGAGCTCCACACGGCGTCGGCCGAAGCCGCGTTGGCGGCGCTTTCACTGATGTACCGGTTATAGACCTCGGTCGAGTTCAGGTCGGTGTACTCGACCTTCACGCCTGGAAACGCCGCCTCGAAATCCTTGATCAGCGGCGTGACCAGCTTGGCGTCGGTGGTCGAGTAGACGACGACCTTGCCTTCCTTTTTGGCGCCGTCAACGATGGCTTTGTAATCGGCCGGATAGCCGGCGGGCACCTGCGCTTGCGCGCTTGCTGCCAGCGCAATCGCGCCAAAGACGAGCGACAAAATCCCGGTCAAGCGCATTGCGAACTCCTTCTGGTATCGGTCAAGGCGTGCCGCCAGGAACGTCGGCGAGCGGCTCTGGCGGCCAGTTTACACCGTTCTGGGCCGGCGGTTGGGCCGGGCGGCGACAGCGTCGGATCGTCCGGCCGCCTGACGGCCGCACGTTCGATGATCGTCGCTTTCAGGCGTCGCGATTAAGGTGCGAAATCGCCGCCTTCAGCGATTCGATCTCGTCACGGAGCTCGCTGACGCTTCGCTTGAGCGCGGAGATTTCCGTCCGCAGCGTGTCGTCACGCGGCGGCGCCGCGGCCGAATCGATGTCCGCGGGCACGTCGGCGGGAGTCCCGGACAACAGGTGCATCCAGCGATTTTCGCGCGCGCCGGGAAGCCTTGGCAGCATGACGACCAGCGCTCCGGCACTGCGCTCCGCGAGCTCGTTCAGGAAACCTTCGACGGCCGAGCCGTCGGCGAACCGGTGCAGGCGATCGGAATTGATGCGGAGCTCGCCGATGGTTTGCGGTCCGCGCAGCATCATCGTGGCAAGCAGCGCCACCGCCTGCGACGGCAGTGCCAGCACGCGCTCGACGTTGTGCGCGTAGCGCATCACCCGGCCACCGCTCGATTCGACGACCAGCGAGTCGCCGCGCAGCCGGTCGATGCCGGCCTGAACCTCACTCTCGCTGGCGTGCAATATCGGATCGCGGCTGGTTTTCTGATTGCATCCGGCAGTCAGCGCATTGAGGCTGAGCGGATAGATGTCCGGCACCGTGTGTTGCTTTTCGACCAGCACGCCGAGAATGCGCGCCTCGAGCAGCGACAGTGTCGGGACGGCCGCGCTCATCGCTTCGCTCGTCTGCCCGTTGTCACTTGCGGCCGTATTTTCCGGTGAATGTCGCCTTGCCGATCTGATTGGCGTTGATCATGAAGCCCGCCAGGGCTCCGCTCGCGTCCTGATCGGCGTCGATATGATCGACCTTCAACGCGTGGATCGTGAAAATGTAGCGGTGCGGCCGGTCGCCGTTCGGTGGACAGGGGCCGCCATAGCCGGGCTTGCCGAAATCGGTGCGCGACTGGATGGCGCCGCGCGGCGCCTTGCCGCCAGCGGAATCGCCGGCGCCAGCGGGAAGCGCGTTGACGTCGGCGGGGATGTTGAACATCACCCAATGCCACCAGCCGCTGCCCGTCGGAGCGTCGGGATCGTAGACGGTCAACGCGAAGCTTTTCGTGCCCGCGGGCGTATTCTTCCATGCCAGCGACGGCGAAACGTTGCCTCCCTCGCAGCCGAACCCGTTGAACACTTGCGCTTCGGCTATGGTCGCGCCCGGCTTGATTTCGGCGCTCGAAAGCGTGAACGATCCGGCGGCAAATGCGGCAGCCGGCAGCAGCGCAACGACCAACAGCAAGCGGCGAAGCATAGTGCCTCCTTCGGGCGGGTTTGGGCGCAAACCGTAAGTCTAAACCGGCCTCGTCCGGTTGCGGAATGCGCGGCATCGCTTCGAAGGCGCCTGCACGGCGGTCGTTGCGCTATGATGCCCGGTTGAGCGAGCCTCGCTCGCCAGCCATTTTCCAAGATCCTCATGGCCAACGCTCCCGAAGTCACCAACATGGCGCTGTTCTGCGATTTCGAGAACGTCGCGCTCGGCGTCCAGGACGCCAAGTACGAGCGGTTCGACATCGGCAAAGTGCTCGAGCGCCTGCTGCTCAAAGGCAGCATCGTCGTCAAAAAGGCCTACTGCGACTGGGACCGCTACAAGGCATTCAAGGCGCCGATGCACGAGGCATCATTCGAGCTGATCGAAATTCCGCACGTCCGCCAGTCGGGCAAGAATTCGGCCGACATTCGCATGGTGGTCGACGCACTCGATCTTTGTTACACCAAATCGCACGTCGAGACCTTCGTGATCATCAGCGGCGACTCCGATTTCTCGCCACTGGTGTCCAAGCTGCGCGAGAACAACAAGGTGGTGATCGGCGTCGGCGTCAAGAATTCGACCTCCGACTTGCTGATCGCGAATTGCGACGAGTTCATTTTTTACGACGACTTAGTGAGGGAGCAGAAGAAGGCGGAGTCGCGCAAGGCCGGCGCCAGGAAAGCAGCTGGGAGCGGAGGCGCCAAGAAGAAAGGCGCCGAAGCGCTTTCCGGCCACGTCGAAGCCAGGGACTCGAGCGCGCCTCAAGCGCCGCGGGCGGAAGCGAAGCAGGCCGACGCCGGCCGGCAGCAGGAAGCAATCGACATTATCGTCAGCACCGTCGAGGCACTGGTGTCCGAGCGCGGCGGCGACGACAAGATCTGGGGATCGATGGTCAAGCAGGCGGTCAAGCGCGTGCGTCCCGGCTTCAACGAATCGTATTACGGCTTCCGCTCGTTCAACGGCATGCTCGAGGCGGCCGAACAGGCGGGTAGCCTTCGACTCGAGCGCGACGAAAAGTCCGGCGGCTATATCGTGCGCCTCGCCGCGCACGAGGAATGAGCGCGATGCTGCGCCTTCTTGCGAGGCTGACAGGCGTCCTGGGCCTCGCGCTTGGTTTTTCGGCGGTCGCGTCAGCCGCCGAGGCCAATCTCACGGTTACCGTCGCCGGGCGGACGACGACCTACGCTCCGGCGAGCCTGCTCGGCATGCCGGCGGCGACCAGCGTCACCATACCGGACGATGTCGCCTACAAGCGCGACATGAGCTTCCGCGCCGTGCCCGCAGCGAGCCTGCTCGAAGGGGTGGCGCCCGACGACACGCTGCGCTTTGTCGCCAGCGATGGCTTTGTCGCAACGCTTCCGGCGGCGCTGCTGCTGGCGCGAAGCGGCGCGATCGCGTATCTCGCGATCGAGCCGGTCGACGCGGCGTGGCCACCGCTCAAGCCCGAGGGCGGCGCCAGCGCGGGGCCGTTCTACCTGGTGTGGCTCAATCCCGAGCGTGCGCGCATCACGCCGGAGCAGTGGCCGTACCAGGTCGCCCGCATCGAGGCCGTCGCGCCGCTGGCCAAGCGCTATCCGATGATTGCCCCGGCGGTGTCGGCGCACGACACGGTGCGGCGCGGATACGCTGTGTTCGAAAAGAACTGCTCGGTCTGCCACACGCTGAACCTCGGCGGCGACGCGGCCGTCGGTCCGGATCTGAATATCCCATACAACCCCACCGAATACATGCGCGTCGATGCACTGCGGCGGCTGATCCGCGATCCTCAGTCGCTGCGCCGCTGGCCCGCGGCCAAGATGCCTGCCTTCGAGACGCGGTTGTTGAGCGATCGCGATCTGACCGATCTCTTGGCCTACCTGCGGCACATGGCCGATCGCAAGGTCACGGTGCCCTCAGGCAAGTAGCGCTTCCTCGTCGGCGCTGCGCCGCGCCACTCTCGGCCCCGCCGCCGCGGAAGCGTCCCTTCCATGCTCATGCCGTACCGCTTCGCCGCCGATGCCGTCCTTGCGGCGCACCTGGCATTCGTACTCTTCGTGGTATTCGGCGGCCTGCTGGTGTTGCGCACACCACGTCTCGCGTGGCTGCATCTTCCCGCGGTGGCGTGGGCCGCGTTGATCGAATTCAGCGGATGGATCTGCCCGCTGACGCCGCTGGAAGTAGCGCTGCGCCGCGGCGCCGGCGAAGCCGGATACGGCGGCGACTTTGTCGAGCATTATCTGGTGGCGCTGATCTATCCGGCCGGGCTGACGCGCGAACTGCAGGTCTCGATCGGCGCTGCGGTGCTGCTGATCAACCTGGTCGTCTACTTTGTCTTATGGCGCCGCCGGTCGATCCGGTGCTGACCACTCCACGTTCAGCTTTTCCATCAGCCGGCGCGCGTTCGCCGGCGCTTCGACCTTGTCGGTATTGTCGAAATAGCAAAAGACCTCGCGCCGGCCGGCCGCGGGTGCGGGCTCATGCGAGATGCGCTTGATGCCGCTCGGCTCGCCGCCATCGGTCCAGGCGCGGATGCGTTCGGTCCACAGCGTCAACACCGGCTCGATATAGGCGCTGCGGTAAAGCTCTTCATCGCCGTGCAGACGGATGTAGACGAAATCCGCAGTAACGTCGCCGACCTGCGGCCATTTGCCCGCGGTGTCGGCGATGACCAGCGCGACGTCATGCCGGCGCAATTGATCGACGAGCGCCGGATCGATGAAGCTGTCGTGGCGCACTTCCAGCGCGTGGCGCAGCCGGCGCGCCGGCCCGAAGGCGATTCGCGCGCGTCCGGTGACCCTGGCGTCGTGGCGCCGGGCTAGCCGCGAGGCGGCGGCAGTATCCCGCGGCAGCGATGCCAGGAAACCCTCGAGCACCTCCCGGTCGTAACGCATCGTGGGCGGCAGCTGCCAGAGGATAGGTCCGAGCTTTTCGCGCAGGTTGGCGACTCCCGAGGCAAAAAAATTGGCGAGCGGCGCGCCGATGTCGCGCAGCCGCTTGATGTGGGTGATGAAGCGCGGCGCCTTGACGCTGAAGACAAAGCCGGATGGCGTCTCGTCGTACCAGCTTGCATAATTTTCCGGCCGCTGCAGCGAATAGAACGAGCCGTTGAGCTCGATCGAGGGAAACACACGCGAAGCGAATTCCAGCTCCCGCCGCTGTTGCAGCCCCTTCGGGTAGAACACGCCGCGCCACGGCGGATAGCGCCAGCCGGAGACGCCTATGCGGATGGCGGCGGCCGTGCGGCCCGGCGCGCTCTTGCGTTTCATCCTGTTGTCCCCGATTCGGCGGACGCTGAGGCTCGACCGGAGGCCTGGATGTGTGCCGCTCAGGCCTTGCTATAGATTTCGGCGCCCCTCTTGACGAACTCGATCGCCTTCGATTCCATGCCCTTTTCCAGCGCCGCCGACTCGTCGACGCCCAGCTTCGCCGCGTAGTCGCGGACGTCCTGCGTGATCTTCATCGAGCAGAAATGCGGGCCGCACATCGAGCAGAAATGCGCCAGCTTGGCGCCATGCTGCGGCAGGGTCTCGTCGTGGAATTCGCGCGCCTTGTCCGGATCGAGCCCGAGGTTGAACTGGTCCTCCCAGCGGAACTCGAAGCGCGCCTTGGACAATGCGTTGTCGCGGATCTGCGCGCCTGGATGACCCTTGGCGAGGTCGGCGGCGTGCGCGGCGATCTTGTAGGCCATGATGCCATCCTTGACGTCGGCCTTGTTCGGCAGGCCAAGGTGCTCCTTGGGCGTTACATAGCAGAGCATCGCCGTGCCGTACCAGCCGATCATCGCCGCGCCGATCGCGGAGGTGATGTGGTCGTAGCCCGGGGCAATGTCGGTAGTCAGCGGGCCCAGCGTGTAGAACGGCGCTTCGCCGCAAAGCCGCAGCTGCTCGTCCATGTTGTGCTTGATCAGGTGCATCGGCACGTGCCCCGGACCTTCGATCATCGTCTGCACGTCGTGTCTCCACGCGACCTGCGTCAGTTCGCCCAAAGTGGCGAGCTCGGCCATCTGGGCCTCGTCGTTGGCGTCGTAACCGGATCCGGGGCGCAAGCCGTCGCCCAGGCTGAACGAGACGTCATACGCCTTCATGATCTCGCAGATTTCCTCGAAGCGCGTATAGAGAAACGACTCCCTGTGATGCGCCAGGCACCACTTGGCCATGATAGAGCCGCCGCGGCTGACGATGCCGGTCATGCGCTTCGCGGTGAGCGGGATATAGCGCAGCAGCACGCCGGCGTGGATGGTGAAGTAATCAACGCCCTGCTCGGCCTGCTCGATCAGCGTGTCGCGGTACATTTCCCAGGTCAGTTCCTCGGCTTTGCCGTCGACCTTTTCCAGCGCCTGGTAGATCGGCACCGTGCCGATCGGCACTGGCGAGTTGCGGATGATCCATTCGCGCGTCTCGTGGATGTTCTTGCCGGTCGAAAGATCCATCACCGTGTCGGCGCCCCAGCGCGTCGCCCAGGTCATCTTCTCGACCTCTTCCTGGATCGACGAGCTGACCGCCGAGTTGCCGATATTGGCATTGATCTTCACCAGGAAATTCCGGCCGATGATCATCGGCTCGGTTTCCGGATGGTTGATGTTGGCCGGGATGATCGCGCGGCCGCGCGCGACTTCGGCGCGAACGAACTCGGGCGTGATGAGATCGGGAATCGCCGCGCCGAAGCTCTGACCCGGATGCTGGCGCGTCACCAGCTCGGGCAGCGAGCGCAGCGTTTCCTCGCGTTTCATATTCTCACGGATCGCGATGAATTCCATCTCGGGCGTGATGATTCCGCGCCTCGCGTAATGCATCTGGGAGACATTGGCCCCGGATCTGGCCCGGCGCGGCTTGCGATGCAGGTCGAAGCGCATGCCGGCGAGCTCGGCGTCGGCAAGGCGCGCCCGGCCATAGGCGGAAGTGAGGCCGTCGAGTTCCGCGCTGTCGCCACGCTCTTCGATCCAGCGCGCGCGCAGCGGCGGCAGGCCGGAGCGGATGTCGATGTCCACCGTCGGGTCGGTGTACGGACCGGACGTGTCGTAGACGGCGAGCGGCGGATTGACTTCGGCCCCGAACGACGCCGGCGTGTCGGATTGCGCGATCTCGCGCATCGGCACGCGAAGGTCCGGCCGCGAGCCCTCAACGTGGACCTTGCGGGAATTAGGCAGCGGCTGGACAGCCGCGTCGTCGACGTGCGCGTCGCGGGCGAAAAACTGGTCGTTGGCGTTCATGGTGCTCCTCTGCGGCGGCGGATCGAGCGGGCAGGGGAGCGATACGAGAGTGAAGCACGCTTCCCTGCGCCGGCATTATCCGCACAGGTACCAAGGGTTTGATCTCACCTCCTCGCTTTCAATGGCACGAGGGGACCCCTAGCGTTCGAATCGAGGTTACGCCAAAGCGGGTTCGGCGGCAAGCGCGAGGAATCAGTCCGCGGCAGCGTGCGCGGGCTCTTCCGCGTGCGTCGCGCGTCGCGTGGCGAGCCACTGCTGGAACCGCTCGAAGTACAGATAGATCACCGGCGTGATGTAGAGCGTCAGCGCCTGCGAAACCACGAGGCCGCCGACGACCGCCAGGCCCAGCGGCCGCCGCGTTTCGCCACCCGCCCCGAGCCCCAGCGCGATCGGCAAGCTGCCCATCAATGCTGCCATCGTCGTCATCATGATCGGCCGGAACCGCGTCAAGCACGCCTGGTAGATCGCCTCCGCGGGGGGCTTCGACTCCTTGCGCTGCGCCTCGATCGCGAAGTCGATCATCATGATGGCGTTCTTCTTGACGATGCCGACAAGCATGATGATGCCGACGAAGGCGTACATGTTGAGCTCGACGCCGAACAGCAGCAGCGTCAGCAGCGCGCCGAAGCCGGCGGTCGGCAACCCGGAAAGAATCGTCAGCGGATGAATGAAGCTCTCGTACAGGATGCCCAGCACCAGATAGATGACGAAAACCGAGAGCACCAGGAGGATGCCCATGCCGCGCAACGACGACTGGAACGCCTGCGCGGTGCCCTGGTAGACGCCGATGATCGTGGCGGGAGGGCGCATTTCCGCCATCGCCTTGTCGATCTCCTTGATGGCGTCGCCGATCGCCACGCCGGGCTTCAGATCGAACGATATCGTCACGGCGGGCAACTGGCCCAGATGGTTGATCGAAAGCGGCCCGACCGTCGGCCGCAACGTCGCCACGCTGTTGAGCGGCACCAGCGATCCGCTCGCCGAGCGCACATAGAGCAGCGACAGGACCGAAGCATCGGTCTGGTAGCGAGGCTGCAACTCCATCACGACCCAGTACTGATTGGTCGGTGCGTAGATCGTCGACACCTGGCGCTGCCCGTAGGCGTCGTACAGCGTGTTCTCAATCTCCTGTGCCGAGACGCCCAGCGCCGACGCCTTGTTGCGGTCGATCTCGACAGTGACCTGCGGCTTGGCGATCTGCAGGTCGCTGGTCACACCGACCAGCGCGGGAAGGGATTGCAGCTTCTCCTCGATTCTCGGCGCCCACTGATACAGCTGCGACGTGTCGGTGCCCTGCAGCGTGTACTGATACGAGCTCTTGGTGATCTGTCCGCCGATGCGAATCGCCGGGATGTTCTGCACGTATGCCTTGATGCCGCTTACCCGCGACAACGGCCCGCGCAGCTGCTGCACGACGGTGTCGGCATTGGGGCGAGTGTTGCGCGGCGTCAGGGCGACGAAGATTCGCCCGACGTTGAGCGAGGCGCTGGGGCCGCCGGCACCGACCGAGGACATTGCCCCCTCGACGTTCGGATTCTCCTTGACGATTTCGGCGACCTGCCGCTGCATGGCGGACATCGCCTGGAACGAGACGTCCTGCGCGGCCTCGGTGAATACCAGGATCTGGCCGTTGTCGTCGGCGGGCAGGAATCCCTTCGACATCGTGGCGAAAAGCACGCCGGTGCAGATGGCGACGCCGGCAAATGCCGCCAGCACCAGTCCCTGGTGGCGCAGAGCCAGCGCCAGCGAGCGCCTGTAGCCGTCGAGCACCGCCTCGAACACGCGTTCGGAGAACGCATAAACGCGGCCGTGCTTCCTCTTGTGCTCGTCGACCAGCATGCGGCTGCACAGCATCGGCGTCAGCGTCAGCGAGACGATGCCCGAGATCAGCACGGCGACGATGATCGTGACGGCGAATTCCCGCAACAGGCGGCCGAGAATGCCGCCCATGAACATCACCGGGATGAACACCGCGACCAGCGACAGGGTCATCGAGACGATCGTGAAGCCGATTTCCTTCGACCCGTCAAGCGTCGCCTGCATGCGCGACTTGCCCATTTCGATGTGGCGGGTGATGTTTTCCAGCATCACGATCGCGTCATCGACGACGAAGCCGACGCACAGCGTCAGCGCCATCAACGACAGGTTGTCGAGGCTGTAGTTGAATGCGTACATCAGCGCGAAAGTGCCGATGATCGACAGCGGCAGCGCCAGGCTGGGGATGATCGTCGCCGACACGCTGCGCAGGAAAACGAAGATCACGGCGACGACCAGAACCAGCGCCAGCAGCAGCGACATCTGCACGTCGTGCACCGCGGCGCGGATCGACACCGAGCGGTCATAGAAGACGTTGAGCTTGATCGCCGGCGGCAATTGCGATTCGAAGGTCGGAAGAATCTTTCTGACCGCGTCAACGATCTCGATCGTGTTGGTTCCCGGCTGGCGCTGCACCGCGAGCATGATCGCGCGCGTTCCGTTGTACCAGGCGGCAATCTTGTCGTTCTGCACGCTGTCGAATACGCGGCCGAGCTCGTTCAGCCGGACCGGAGCGCCGTTGCGATAGGCGACGATCATCGGCGCGTAGGCCGCCGCATTCATCAGCTGCCCGGTCGCCTGCACCGAAGTCGCCTTGTCGCGCCCGTAAAGCGTTCCGGTCGGCAGATTGACGTTGCTGTTGGAAACCGCCTGCTCGACGTCGGTCAGCGCCAGGCCGCGTGTGGCAAGGGCATTCGGGTCAAGCTGGATGCGCACCGCGTACTGCTGCGACCCGTACACGGCGACCTGCGCGACGCCGGTGATCGTCGAGATCTGCTGCGCGAGCAGATTCTCGGCATAGTCGTCGACCGTCGACAGCGGCATCGTCGCCGACGACAGGACGATATTGAGGATCGGCGCATCGGCCGGGTTGACCTTGCGCTGCGTCGGAGGGTTGGGCATCGACGAGGGCAGCGAGCGCGCCGCGGCGGCGATCGCCGACTGCACGTCCTGCGCCGCCGCATCGATGCTGCGATCGAGCGAAAACTGCATCGTGATCGTCGCGATGCCGTCGGTCGAAGCCGAGGTCATCGAGTCGATGCCGGCGATGGTCGAGAACTGCTTTTCCAGCGGCGTGGCGACCGCCGAGGCCATCGTGTCGGGGCTCGCGCCGGGCAGCTGCGCCTGCACCTGGATCGTGGGGAAATCGACGTTGGGCAGCGCGTTGACCGGCAACAGCCGGTACGCGATGACGCCGAAGATCAGGATGCCGGTCATCACCAGTATCGTCATCACCGGACGCCGGACGAAGATCTCGGCGATGTTCATGACGGCTCCGTTCCCTTGCCGACGCTGACCCGTGTGCCGGGCGCCAGCCGCAGCTGGCCTACGGTCACGACCTGGTCGCCCGGCTGCAGGCCGCTGGCGACGATCGTCTCGTCACCCTCGGTCCGCGTGACCTTGATGTTGCGCAACTCGACGGTCATGTCGGGCTTGACCACGTAGACATACTGGCCGTTGGGTCCGTTCTGCACCGCCGCCGATGGCGCGACGACGGCGTCCTTCTGGTCGTACAGGGTCATCACGACGTTGACGAACTGCCCGGGCCACAGCGCCTTGTCGACATTCGGAAATTCCGCCTTGAGCTTGATCGTCCCGGTCGTCATGTCGGCGGTATTGTCGATGAACGACAGCTTGCCCTTGATCAGCGGATGGGACGAGTTGGCGAACCCTGCCTGGACCTGCAGCACGCCGTCGGCCTGGAATTTCCGGATGTCGGGAATATGCTGTTCCGGCACCGAGAACGACGCGTAGACGGGAACGATCTGGTTGATCGTCACCAGCGGGTTGGTGTCGTTGGCCTTCACCAGGTTGCCCTGCTGGATCGCGATCTTGCCGGCGTAGCCGGTCACCGGCGACCGGATCGTGCAGTACTCCAGCTGCAGCCGGGCGCTCTCTATCGTCGCCTCGTCGCCGCGCACCGTGGCCGCCGCGCTGTCCATGTTCGTCTTGACCTGGTCGTAGGCGTCGGGCGAGATGAAATTCTTCTGCAGCAGATCCTTGTAGCGCTTCTCCTGCTCGACCGCGCGGTCGAGCAACGCCTTGTCCTTAAGAAGGCTGGCCTGTGCCTGCTTGAGCGTCGCCGCGAGCGGCCGCGGATCGATTTCGAACAGCAGGGCGCCCTTGGTGACTTCGTCGCCTTCCTTGAAGTGAACGCTGATGATCTGGCCGTCGACGCGTGCCTTGACGGCCACGGTCGTGAACGGCTCGACATTGCCGATCGCGATCAGGCGCACGGGTACCGTCTTGGCAACCACCGGCGCTGCGGTCACCGGAACGCTGGGCGGCGCTTTCTGCACGGCCGCGCGCGACTCCTTGTTGTACTGCGCGACGAGTCCGACCGCGACCGCCAGCGCGGCAAGCGCTGCGGCTATCGCAAGGAGGTTCTTTCGTCTTGGCATGTCGGCCGTGTCTCGGACATCGCTGACGCGAGCTCCGTTCGGCTCGCGCCTTGGCTGATGCCACTTTATCGGTCCTGGCGATCGGCGATTGCCTCGGCCCGGGCAGCCCACCATTGTCGCGCAATTGCCAGGCGTCGGGGCACCGCCGACATATCCTGTAACAGGGAAGCTTCGTCGCCGGCGGCATGTAGTCTACGGCCATCGCACAGGAGCGTTCGCTATAATCCGGCGAGCGAGATGCGCGGGTGTAGCTCAATGGTAGAGCAGAAGCTTCCCAAGCTTACGACGAGGGTTCGATTCCCTTCACCCGCTCCAATCCCGAACGGCCGGCGCGGCCGTCTGATACCCACCTGACCTCGATGTCCAGCCCCCGAACCGCAGCGATCGCCGCCGCAGCGTCCTGGTTCGATTCCGGTGCGATGCTGGCCGAGCTCACACGGCGGGTCGCGTTCCGGACCGAAAGCCAGGATCCTGCGCGCGCCGCCACGCTCGCGAGTTACCTGAACGAGGAGATCGGCCCGAGCGTCGCGCGCTGCGGCTTCGAATGGGCGATCTGGCCCAATCCGGTGGCAGGAGCCCCGCCGCTGTTGTTCGCCGAACGAAGCGAGGACGATGCGCTTCCCACGGTTCTCATCTACGGCCACGGCGATGTCGTCGCCGGATACGACGAGCAATGGGCCGGCGGACGCTCGCCGTGGGATCTGGCGGTCGCCGACGGCCGGTGGTACGGCCGCGGCACCGCCGACAACAAGGGTCAGCACACGATCAATCTGGCGGCGCTCGCGCAGATCCTGGCCCGTCGCGGCCGGCTCGGCTTCAACGCCAAATTGCTGCTCGAAATGGGCGAAGAGATCGGGTCGCCGGGCCTGCGCCAGACTTGCGAGCGGCGCGCCGAATGGCTGTCCGCCGATGTACTGATCGCATCGGACGGCCCCCGCTTGCGTGCCGCCGCGCCGACGATTTTCCTTGGCTCGCGCGGCGTATTCAATTTCGACTTGAGCGTGAGCTTGCGCGACGGCGCCCATCACTCCGGCAACTGGGGCGGCTTGCTCGCCAATCCGGGGACGATCCTGGCCAATGCGATTGCCGCGCTGGTCGACGCGCGCGGCGGTATTCTGGTCGAGGCTCTTCGCCCCGGGCCGATTCCCGCCTCGGTCAGGACCGCGCTGGAGAGAGTCGAACCGGGCGAGCCCGGCGGTCCGGCGATCGATCCGGACTGGGGTGAGCCGGACTTAAGCCCGGCCGAGCGCGTCTTCGGCTGGAACGCGCTCGAGGTTCTGGCCTTTCGCACCGGGAATCCGGACCGGCCGGTCAACGCGATTCCGCCGCGCGCCATTGCCCACCTGCAACTGCGATTCGTCGCCGGATGCGACTGGCGCACGTTCATTCCGGCGATGCGCGCGCACCTGGACGCGCGGGGAATGGCGATTGTCGACGTGCGACAGGCGACGACCGAACCGATGGAAGCGACGCGGCTCGACCCCGCCGACCCGTGGGTGCGCTGGGCAAGCGAATCGATTGCGGCGACCATCGGCGCGCCGCCGGTCATCTTGCCCAATCTGGGCGGCGCGCTGCCTAACGATTGCTTCGCCGACGTGCTCGGCCTGCCGACGATCTGGGTCCCGCACTCCTATCCGGCCTGCTCGCAGCACGCGCCGAACGAGCACATGCTCTGCGCGGTGGCCCGCGAAGGGCTGCAGATCATGACCGGATTGTTCTGGGACTTGGGCGAGGCGGCGACGCCACCGCGCCGCCGGCCCGTCGATCAGGGCCGGATGTAAGCCCAGCCCTGCTGCTGGCGCTGCATCAGCTCGACGACGCCGGCGGGGATGTAGCCGATGCCGGTCAGCATGTCGCCCTGCGTGAGCTTTTGGGCGCGCATCGTGTTCTCGCAGGCGACGATCTTGACGCCCGCCTTGACCGCGTCCCCGATCCGGTTGCCGACCACCGAGTCGGCCCTCAGCATCCCGAGGCCTGGCCCGTAGGCGACGATTTCGATGTCGACGTTGGCGGCACCGAGGTCGGTCTGGATGTTGCCCGCATTATTGAGCGCAAGATTCCACTTGGCGGGCTCGCCGTCGCTGACCTGGATCACGACGCGATTGCGCGGCGTGGCGTTCTGGCCCTGCGCGCCGGCGGCGCCGGCGCTCGAGCACAGCGCGGAGGCGAGCAGCGCAGCTGCGAGCAAGCCCGAAAGTCTAGCGATCATGTTTTCTCCTGAATGGTATCGACGCCATGCGGCCTTTTCGCCGTCCGGTGCCTGCAGTCAGCATTATCGGCGCTTTCGAGCGCACGCGGTGCGTTGCGCCGCTGTTGGCGCGCCGATACCGCGCCGGCTAAAATGACGAGTGACTCGACCTGCGCACATGCCGCTGGCGGCCATCGCGCTGATCGTCGCCGCGTGCGCCTGCTTCACCAGCATCGACGTCACCGTCAAGCACCTGAGCCAGCGCTATCCGGTACCGCTTCTGGTCTGGGCGCGCTGGGGTGTGCAGGCGCTGCTGATGTTTGCGCTGCTGGCACCGACGATGCGCTGGAATCTGGTGCGTACGGCGCATCCCGGCCTGCATCTGGTGCGCGGCACGGTGCTGATCGGATCGTCGCTGTGTTTTTTCACCGCGGTCAAGTATCTGCCGCTGGCCGAGGCGACCGCGCTCAATTACACCAGTCCGATCCTGGTGACCCTTCTTGCCGGATGGCTGCTGGACGAGCGCATCACTTTGCCGCGATGGGGCTTCGCCGCTGCGGGCTTTGTGGGCATGCTGCTGATCGTGCGTCCCGGCACCGGGATCCTCGACAGCGCTTCTTTTTTCGCGCTGGCCGCGGCGGCAGCCTACGCGGTCTATCAGATCCTGACCCGGAAGCTCGTCGGCGAAGACTTGAGAGTGTTGCTGTTCTATCCCTGCCTGTGCGGCGCGGTGCTGATGTCGATCGTGATCGCGTTCGAGCCCGACGACGTCTGGTACCCGACGTCCGACCTGGCCTTGTTTCTTGGCATCGGCGTCATGGGCTCGATCGGGCATTGGCTGTTCACGCGGGCGTTCCGGCTCGCGTCGGCGTCGGCGATCGCGCCGTTCACCTATGTGCAGCTGGTGTTCTCGACGATCGCAGCCTGGGCGCTGTTCGGGACGTTCCCCGACGCCTGGGCGTTGACGGGAATGGTAGTGATCGCCGGCAGCGGCGGCGTTCTGACCTGGTACGAGCGCTGGCGCGCGAGCCTGGCGCCGGCGGAGCCCGCCGCAGTCGACTGAACGCTTCCCGATCGGCTAGAATTGGCCTGACCGCCTTACCAATCCGGCTCTCCGCCGGCTTTTCCCGAAGGAAAAACGACATGAGCACCGCATCGTGAACGCTGCTGCCGCCCGCATCGGTTTCATCGGCCTTGGACTGATGGGCCACGGCATCGCGAAGAACCTGCTCGCCAAGGGGTTTCCACTGACGATTCGCGTCCACAGGAATCGCAAGCCCGCGGAGGACATACTCGCGGCCGGCGCGAAGGAGGTCAAGACCAACGCCGAGCTCGCGCGTGCGTCCGACATCGTGATCCTGTGCGTGACCGGCTCGCCGCAGATCGAGGAGATCGTCTATGGGCCCGACGGCATCCTGGGCGCCGCGCGCGACGGCTTGATCGTCGTCGACACCTCGACCGCGGAGCCCTCGTCGACGGCGAAAATCCGCGACGACCTGGCGCCGAAGGGCACGCGGTATGTCGATGCGCCGCTGGCCCGCACGCCCAAGGAAGCCGAAGAGGGCCGGCTGAATACGATGGTCGGCGCCGACGACAAGACGTTCGCCCAGCTGAAGCCGGTGTTATCCGCGTACTGCGAGAACGTCATTCACGTCGGCGGCCCGGGACATGGCCACATGCTCAAGCTGATCAACAATTTCATGGCGATGGCGATTGCGACGGCGACCGCCGAAGCCTGTGCCGCCTGCGCGAAATCCGGGGTGTCGATCAAGAAGCTGCACGAGATCATCTCGGCCGGCGCGGTGAACTCGGGGATCTTCCAGATGACCGCCGGGAAGATGCTCGAAAGCGGCGATCTTTCGGGGCTCAAGTTCACGCTGGTCAACGCGATGAAGGACCTGCGGTATTACACCCACATGGTCGAGGCGCTGCCCTCACCGGCGATCGTCGGCGAGGCCGTGCACCAGAGCCTGGTCAACGCCAACATGCTCGGGTTCGGCGACAAGTACGTCGCCTCGCTGATCGAGGCGCAGGAAAAGCTCGCCGGCGTCAAGATCGTCGCCCGCTAGTCTGGGCAGAATCTGAAGCCGCGGTCGCGCCGGATGCGGGCGGCCCCGGGCAGCGGTATGCTCGGATTCATCGGCGATCCGACAGGAGAAATGAAAGTCATGGCTGCGCCTTCCCTCTGGGACAATCCGCTCGGAACCGACGGCTTCGAGTTCGTCGAGTACGCGGCGCCGGATCCGGCGGCGCTCGGCCGGCTGTTCGAGCAGATGGGCTTTTCGGCGATCGCCAAGCACCGTTCGAAGAACGTGCTGTTGTACCGGCAGGGCGACGTCAACTTCATCGTCAACGCCGAGCCCGGCAGCTTCGCGCAGGGCTTCGCCCGCGTGCACGGTCCGTCGATCTGCGCGATGGCGTTCCGCGTCAAGGACGCCGGCCGTGCCTACGCGAAGCTGATCGAGCAGGGCGCGTGGGGCGTCGAGGCGCATCCGGGGCCGATGGAGCTCAATATCCCGGCGATCAAGGGCATCGGCGATTCGCTGATTTATCTGGTCGACCGTTACCCGGTCGACGGCGCCGGTGTCTCGATCTACGACATCGACTTCGTGCCGATCGCAGGCGCCGGGCAGCGTCCTCAGGGCGCGGGGCTGGTGACGATCGACCATCTGACGCACAACGTGCATCGCGGCCGGATGGACGAATGGGCGAGCTTCTACGAACGGCTGTTCAATTTCCGCGAGGTCCGCTATTTCGACATCGAGGGGAAGCTGACGGGGCTCAAAAGCAAGGCGATGACCAGCCCGTGTGGAAAGATACGGATTCCGATCAACGAGAGCTCGGACGACAAGAGTCAGATCCAGGAATACCTGGTCGCCTATCACGGCGAAGGCATCCAGCACATCGCGCTCGGCACCGGCGACATCTATGACACCGTGCATATGCTGCGCCAGCGCGGAGTGGCGTTTCAGGACACGCCGGACACCTACTACGAGGCGCTTGCCACGCGCCTTCCCGGGCACCAGGAAGACACCGCCCGCCTGAAGAAAGAGCGCATCCTGCTCGACGGCGCTCCCGCAAAAAATGAAATGCTGCTGCAGATCTTCACCACGACCGTCATCGGACCGATCTTCTTCGAAATCATCCAGCGCAAGGGCAACGAGGGCTTCGGCGAAGGCAATTTCCGTGCACTGTTCGAGTCGATCGAGCAGGATCAGATTCGCCGCGGCGTGCTAAAGGGCTGAAGGGGCTGAAGGCCGCGGCGCGCGGTGCGCCGGTTTCGATAAACGCTCTGACAACACACGTGCTGACGCCTCTCGGTTTCCGCTTGCTGCGCCGTCTTGCCGACGGCGAAATCCACTCCGGTGAAGCGCTGGCGAGCGCGGTCGGGATGTCGCGTGCGCGCGTCTCGCAGGTGCTGAAGGAAGCGGACGCCGCCGGACTCAAGCTGGAACGCATCCGCGGGCGTGGCTATCGCCTGCATGATCCGCTTCCCTTTCTCGATCGCGACGCCATCGTGGCGGCGCTCGGTCCGGTGGGAAAAGCGGTGAAAGTGGAAGTCGTCGACACCGTCGATTCGACTAGCAGCGAGCTCGACCGCCGCTCCGCGCGGGAAGACGTGCACCGCCGGCTGCTGATCGCCGAATGGCAGACCGCGGGTCGCGGCCGCCGTGGCCGGGGCTGGACCGCGGTAGCCGGCGGCAGCCTCACCTTTTCGCTCGGCTGGCGATTCGAGCAGGGGGCGGGCTTCCTTGCGGGCCTCTCGCTCGCCGTCGGCGTGGCGCTCGCGCGCGCACTGGAAGGCGTGGGCATCGGCGGCGTCGAGCTCAAATGGCCGAACGACCTCACTCATCGTTTCTGCAAGTTCGGCGGCATCCTGATAGAGCTCTCCGGCGATGCGCTCGGACCGTCGCTTGCGGTAATCGGCGTCGGACTCAATGTGCGGCTGGCGCCCGCGGCGCGGCGCGGCATAGCGCAGCCGGTCACCGATCTTGCGACAATCGCGCACGGACGAATCATCGATCGCAACGTCCTGCTCGCCGCGCTGATGCGCGAATTGACGGCGATGCTGGATCGCTACGCTGTCGACGGCTTCGCCCCGTTCATCCCCGAATGGCAGCGACGCAATGCATTCCGCGGCAAGTCGGCGAAAATCATCCTGCCCGACGGCAGCACGGCGTCGGGCGACGTCGTCGGTGTCGACGCCAGCGGCGCCCTGGTCCTCGACCATCGCGGCCGGAGGCTGCGCTTTGTCACCGGCGAGGTTTCGCTGCGCCGGCCATGAACGGCCAGCGCCAAAGCTCCGCTTCCGGCCGCGGTGCCGGTCGTGGATAATCGCCGCATCGCGCCGGCTTCCAGCCTGGCAATGCATTTAACGTGAACAGGCCCTGATGAGAACGCTGGTCTTCCTTCTTCTGCTCGCCAACCTGAGCCTGTTCGGCTACATCAAGCTCGACAGCCTCGGCACCGGCGAGGGCGTTCGTTTGTCGCAGCAGATCCAGCCCGACAAGATCAAGCTGCTGACGCCGCAGGAGGTGGCGGCGCTGGGACCGGCCAAGGCGGCGTCGCTGGCCGACGTATGCGTGGAGTGGGGTCCGCTGTCGGATACCGACCGCAATCGCGCGCTGGCGAGTCTCGAACCACTGGATCTTTCTCGCCTGATGACGCAGAAAAAAGTCGAGGTCATCGCCAGTTACTGGGTATTTCTGCCGCCGGCCGCCAGTCGCGCCGCGGCCGACCAGCGCCTCGCCCAGCTCAGAGCCAGCGGCATCAAGGACGTCTCGGTCATCGACAGCGGACCGCAACGCAATGCGATCTCGCTGGGAGTGTTCCGCGGCGAAGAAGCTGCCCGCAATCGACTCGCGTCGCTGCAGGCGCAAGGGCTCACCAACGCGAGGCTCGAGCCTCGTACGCAGTCGGTGCAGCAGACGATGCTGGTGGTGCGCGATCCGACGGCGCAGGCGATGTCGCGCCTGAAAGAACTGCAGGGCGAGTTCCCGGGCAGCGACACCAAGATCGGCTCGTGCGACAAGCAGGCTTGAACGCCGCGCTGCCTCCGGCGGGCGCCGCGACGATTCGCGAGGCGACCACCGCCACGGACATGGCGCTCGCGCGCGCTCTGTTCGCCGAATACGCGCGCTGGCTGAAGGTCGATCTGTGCTTCCAGGGCTTCGATGAGGAATTGCGCACGCTGCCCGGCGCCTACGCGCCGCCGCGCGGGCGGCTGTTGCTTGCCGGATTCGGTGCCGACGCGTTCGCGTGCATCGCATTACGCCCTCTGGCTCAACCCGCGGTCGGCGAAATCAAGCGGCTGTATGTGCAGCCGGCGCAACGCGGCGAGGGCTGGGGCAGGAGGCTCGTCGCCGCGGTGCTCGCCGAGGCCCGCGCGATCGGCTACGAAGAGCTCAAGCTCGATACGCTGGACTGGATGACCGCCGCGCGCGCACTGTATGAAGAGACCGGATTTCTGCCTTGCGCGCCGTACTACGCCAATCCGATTCCCGGCGTCGTCTACATGTCGCTGCGGATGCGCGGCGCCGTTGGCGCTTGACGCGGCGATTCCGTGGCACACCGGGCGTTTCTCGACCACGGTGAATCGGCCGCCCTAGAACAGGCGATCGCCGCTTTGGAGGCGCAAACCGGCGCGCAGCTCGTCACCGCAGTCATCGGCAAGTCCGATAGCTACGTCGAGTTGCCCTGGAAGGCATTCGCGCTCGGAACGGCGCTTGCCGGCCTCGCGCTCGTGGTCGCTGATGCGCTGTCGCCGCGCTGGAGCGGTGCCGAGAATGCGCTGATCTTCGCGGTTGCGATCCTGGGTGCGGGTGCTGCCAGTGCGCTGCTTGCCGTCGTCGCGCCGCCTTACGCGCGGCTGTTCCTGCGCGCGAGCCGCCGCGATCTGGAAGTTCGTCATTATGCGCAGGCGTTTTTCCTGCGCCGCGAATTGTTCGCCACCCGCGGGCGCACGGGCATTCTGCTGCTGGTGAGCCTGTTCGAGCGCAAGGTCGAAATTCTGGCTGACGTCGGGCTGCACGCGCGCTTCGATGCGGCCGACTGGCGGACGGTGATCGACGCGATGACGCCTTTGTTGCGCGAACGCCGCTGCTTCGGTGCCTTGCGGCAGGGCGTCGGGCGCATCGAGGCGCTGCTGCTTGCCAAGGGAATGACCGCGACTCGGGGCAGCAACGAGCTCCCCGACCGGCCTGTTCAGGAGACCGGAGCGCGATGAGGGGCTCACGATCGCTCGCGTGTCTTGCGCTTGCGCTCGCGGCGGGAGCCGCGTTCGCCGCCGACGTGCCGTATCTGACCGGACGCGTCGTCGACAACGCCGAGATCCTCGCCCCGGCGACGCGCGACAAGCTTGCCGCCACGCTAAAGGCACACGAAGACGCCAGCACCGACCAGATCGCGGTGCTGACGGTACCGACGATAGCCGGCGAGGCGATCGAGCAATACGCAACCCGCGTGTTCGATGCCTGGAAGCTCGGACAAAAGGGCAAGGACAACGGCGTGCTGGTCATCGTCGTGCCGAACGACCGGAAAATGCGCATCGAAGTCGGCTACGGGCTCGAAGGCACGCTGACCGATGTCGCATCCAGCCGCATCATTCGCGACCGGATGACGCCTCGCTTCAAGGAGGGCAATTACGACCGCGGCGTAAGCGACGGCGTCGACGCGATCATCGCCCAGCTCGAGGGCCGCGCGGAATCGGCGCCGGCAAGCGCGCCGACGGCGAGCTCGAGCGGCGCCAAGTCGCTGGTGCAGATCGAAGGTCCGGAGCTCGCGTGGCCGATGCGCATCCTACTCGGCGCGTTCATTTTCGGCATCATCGGAATCTTCACCGTCGTCGGCGTGATGACGCCGGGCGTCGGCTGGTTCCTGTACGTGTTCCTGATTCCGTTCTGGGCGATGTTTCCGATCATCATCGTCGGAACGCGCGGCGCACTGTGGCTGCTTGGCACCTACGTCGTCGCCTATCCGATCGCCAAGCTGATCCTGTCTCGGCAGCCGTGGTATCTGAAGGCGGCGAGCGATCTCAAGAGCAAAGGCAGCGCCAGCATCGGCGGATTCGTGATGAGCTCGGGAAGCCACTCTTCGGGCGGATTCTCCTCCGGCGGTGGTGGCGGATTCTCGGGTGGCGGCGGCAGTTCCGGCGGTGGCGGCAGCTCCGGGAGCTGGTAAATCGGTCGTATGTGGGTCGCCGCGCCGTTGGCCTCCGTGGCGGCGAGCGGCGACGATTGCGGGGAGGCCGGGGGAATTTGCATCTGCGCCACCTCCGGATATCATTGGCGCCCGGCAAGTTCCCTTCCCCGCCATGACCGACCCGCAAACCGCTGCACGCTATGCACTGAACCAGCCCAGAGTCGTCGGTGAAGTCATCGACGGCGAGGTCATGGTCATCAATCTCGACACCGGCGTCTATTACAGCGTCACCGGTGCCGGCGCCGCCGTGTGGCCGATGCTGGTCGGCGGAGCAACGCGACTGGAAATCAGCGACCGAGTGGCGCGGCACTACGGCACCGACGCCGCGTCGGTCGACCGCGATCTCGGCACGTTTATCGCGCGGCTGGCCGACGAGGCGATACTGCGCCCGAGGCCGGATGACGCCGCGGCCGGGTTGTCCGATGCGGTCGAGGCATGGCCGGCGGCGACGTATCCCGGATTCGGCTTCGAGCGTTACGACGACATGCAGGCGCTGCTGGTCATCGATCCGGTGCACGAGGTCGGCGATTTCGGTTGGCCGTCGCGCAGCGCGGACGACAGCGAGAAGGCATGAGCGCCGCGTCGGCCGCGGCGCCGGAGCTGTCGCTTCTCGCCGCGACGCTCGACAAGGCCGTCGCGCGGCTGCCTGCCGCCCCACGCCTGTATCGCATCGCCGGCGACCTGGTTGCGATTCGCGCCGGCGAGCGGGCCGCCGCGCTGCTCGAGGCTTTCACCCCGATGCGGGCGAGCGACGACGGGGACGCCGTCGCGCTCGAGGTCTTTATCTTCGATGCGGTGAGCGACGGGTTGGCGCTTCCCGACACCGCCATAACGCATCGCCGGATGGCGCCGACAGGCGGGCTCGGCGCGTTCGCCGCGCCCGGAGCTCAGGCGTTTTTTCAACCCGACGCCGGCGTCCTTTCGTTGTTCGACGCATCGCGCCGACGCGCTTACTGCTGGCTGCGCGATTCGACTGCGTTGCCGTACTATGAATTCGCGGCCCCGTTGCGGCACCTGCTGCAGTGGTGGATGCTTTCGCGCGGCGGGGCGCTGCTGCATAGCGCCGCCGTCGGCACGCGCAACGGCGGGGTACTGATCGCGGGTCCCAGCGGCAGCGGCAAATCCACGACCGCGCTGGCCTGCCAGGAAGCCGGGTTGGGATTTACCAGCGACGACTATGTGCTGGTCTCCTGCAGCGGACCGCCGACCGTGCACATGGCTTATTCGACGGCGAAGGTCGTGCGCGAAAGCCTGGGTGCGCACGACGTCTACCGTGGCCACTTTCGCAATCTCGAGCGCGGCGACGAAAAACCGATGATGTTCATGCACGAGGCTGCGCCGCAGCGCGTCCTGCGGTCCTTTCCGCTTCGGGCGATCGTGGTGCCCGTCATTGCGCAGCGCAGCTCGACGCGGATTGTCGCGGCGAGCGCAGCCGAGGTCCTGCGCGCACTTGCGCCAAGCTCGATCCTGCTGTTTCCGCTGGCCGGGGCGACCGCGTTCCAGCGAATCGCGGCGCTGTGCCGGGCAGTGCCGTGCTTGCGCGCGGAGCTTTCCAGCGATCCGCACGATGTCGCCGGCGCATTTGCGCGATTGCTGCGCGAGGAGACAATTGCCGGCGTGGCGGCGGCCGCGTGATGCGGCTCAGCGTCGTTCTGCCGGTGTTCAACGGCGCCTCCTTTCTGGTCGCCGCGATCGACAGCGTGCTCGCTCAGACCCGGCGGGCGGACGAGATCATCGTGGTCGACGACGGATCGACCGACGACACCCGCGCGATACTGGAGCGCTACGCGGCCGTTCGGGTCGTCAATCAGGCCAATGCGGGCTGCGCCGCGGCGCGCAATGCGGGTGCAGCGCTCGCAAGCGGCGACGCCATTGCGTTCGTCGATCAGGATGACATCCAGTGCGTCGATCGCTTCGCCCGGCAGATCGACGCGCTGCAAGCGGATCCGAAACTGGGCTTCGTAGTCTGTGCGCAGCAGAATTTCCTGAGCGAGACGATGGTCCGTCCGCCGCCGTGGTGCGACCCGCGTACGCTGGCGGGGCCGCAACACGGATTTGGCGCGAACACATTGATGTTGCGCCGCGAAGTACTGGCCAGAGTGGGGCCGTTCGACCCGGAAAAGGTGCCAATAGACGATTCCGACTGGCTGCTTCGAGCTCTCGACGGTGGCGAACGCTATCTTCATCTCGACGCTGCTCTGGTGCGGAGACGCATTCACGATGCCAATCTCAGCGCCCGGCGTTTCGCGGCAGGGGGCACGCACCTGATGGCGCGCACGCTGCATGAGTCCCTGCAACGGCGCCGTGGCCGCGGCGACACGCGATGAACGCGATCGACGTCGTCATTCCGGCATTCAATGCCGCGCGTTACCTGGGTGAAGCGTTGGCGAGCGTGCTGTCGCAGGATCGCGCCGCGCATAGAATCATCGTGGTCGACGACGGGTCGACCGACGGCACCGCCGACGTCGCGGCGAAGTTCGGCGCACCGGTCGAGATCACGCGCCGCAGTAACGGGGGGGCGGCCGCCGCGCGCAATGCGGGTATTGCGCGCTCGGATGCGGCCGTCGTCGCCTTCCTCGATGCCGACGACCGCTGGATCGCGCACAAGCTGGCGCGCCAGGCGGCCGCGTTGGACTCCGATCCGACCATCGATTTCGTGCTCAGCCTTGTCCGCGCCTTCGCGAGCCCGGAACTGCCGGAAGCGGAGCGGGCCGCGCTGGAGGCGCAACAGCCGCGTCCGTTCGAGGGCTGGGTCGCGGGATCGATGCTGATTCGCCGCGCGTCGTTCGACCGTGTCGGCCCGTTCGGCGAAGACCTCCATGCCGGCGAGGTCATCGATTGGTTCAGCCGGGCGCGGCGGGCCGGCCTCAACCATCTGATCGTTCCCGAGGTGCTGCTTGAACGGCGTTTGCATCGTCATAACACGACGCGTTTGCAGGCGGCCGATCGTCGCGGTTATCTGCTTGCGGCCAAACGGCATGTCGACCGGTTGCGCAAGGACCGCGAACGGTGATGATAGGGGGCGGCTGGCAGCCGACGCCAGCGCAGGAGGATCTGCTCGAAGCCGCGGTCGGCACGTCAGCGCGGGCACCCGAGGCATGGCGATCGTGGCGCTCACGGTTGGGACACCTCGGGCCGGAAGCCATCGACGGCGGCAGCGCTCAGATACTGCCGTTGCTCAAACCGCGCCTTGCGCTGCTTCCGGCCGATGACCCGCTGCTGCCGTTGATCGTCGGCTGTTACCGGCGCTCCCTCTATCACGGTCGGATGCTGCGAGCGAGGGCGGCGACCTTGCTCGCGCTCCTTGCCGACGCCGGCATAGCGACAATGGTGTCGAAGGGAGGCGTCCTCGCCAGCGCCTATTACGGCGACCTCGGCTTACGACCGATGAACGACTTCGACGTGCTGGTCCCGCGCACACAGGCGCGCGACGCCGTTCGCGTATTGCTTGGTGCCGGATGGGCCAGTACTCAGCCGATGGCCGAAATGCTGCCGGACGCGTATCACAGCGCATGCTTCCAGTCGCCGGATCGTCTCGATTTCGACCTGCATTGGCATTTGCTGCCGGAATCATGCTTCGCCGGCGCCGAGGACCCTGCCTGGCAGGCTGCGGAGCCGTATACGGTCGACGGGGTGGCGACGCAGGCGCCTTGCGCGACGGATCTGCTCGTCATCGTCTGCGCGCACGCGGCGCATTGGTCGCCGGTATCGCCGGCACGGTGGATCGCCGACGCTCTGACGATCCTGCGTCGCGCGCCGGAACGCATCGACTGGACGAGAACCGCGATGCTGGCGCAACGCTGGCATGTCGTCCCTCACCTGTCCGACACGCTTTCCTACCTCGCGCAGCGATGGAGTGCCGGCATCCCGCCATCGGTGCTGAGCGATCTTCGGCACATTCCGGTCGGTCGTATCGATCGCCGCGCCTACGCCCTGCTTGGCCGCATGCCGGGCCGGCTGACATATCTCGGCCGACCCTGGTTCCGCTACAGGTTGCGAACGCGAAATAGCTCCGGGGTGGCCGCGTTGCCAGGCTTCACCGAGTACCTGAAGATCACGCTCGGCCTCGCTGACGACCGCGCACTGACCGGAGAGATCTTTCGCCGGTACCGGCGCTGGCGCGCCGACCGCGCCCGAGGCAAGCGGTAACGCCGTTAAGTTCTTGCCGATACTGCGTAGTGTCGCGCTCGCGCACCGCCGCCCCAAGGCAGCACCTCGAAGCGGATGTCGTGATATCCGGCGTCGTCGACAAGCGTGGCGATCTCATCCTCCGCGTACCATGTTATTTCGCGTACATCGTCCTCGCGGGCGAGGACGCCGGTACGATCACGCTGCTCGAAACGGCTGTGGACGATGCTGCGCCGGCGCGCCACGTCGATCACGGTCTCGGAGCGACGGGCGATCTGCGACCCGTCGGCCAGCGCCAGCATCGAGAGCTCTACGATGGGCGCGCCCGGCGGGTGGTCGGCTTCGTCAGGTACGAACAGATCCAGCAGCAACAGGCCCGGATCGATCAGGTGCGCGCGGATGCGCAGCAGCGCGTCCAGTGCCACGACGCGCTCGGTGAGCGACTGGAACGACTCACCGGAGACGAACGCGGCGCCGTACCGGAATGGCAGATTGAGCGCAGTGATGCTCTGCCGGAACAATTGCGTGCTTCGGCCGGCCGCCTCGAGCCGCGCGCTGCAACGCCTGAGCGCCGTTTCCGACGAGTCGGCACCGTGCACATTGAATCCCGCTTCGAGCAGCGGGACCAGCAGATGTCCGCTGCCGGTCATCGCGTCGAGCAGCGTGCCGGCGTCGCGCGGCAGGCGCGACACGTACCACGCGGCTGCGACACAGTGCGCGGCCAGCGATGGCGCCGTTTCGAACGCCGCGCGGAGCGCGCCGTCGCTCGGCGCCGGCACAGCCGGCGCGCCGCGTTGGCGGAGATTTCGGCGTGGCTGCTGCTGTCGCAATCGGCTTTAGCCTCCCCCGAGCGAGTCGCGTCCAGCCTCGGTGATCGCGTCGATCCAGCGATGGGCGGCCGGCACCGCGCCGGTCCAGCGTAGAAAGCCGTGGATCATGCCGGTGCAACGGATCATGCGAACCGGGATGCCTGCGGCTTCGAGCCTCGCCGCGTAGTCGAGCGCGTCGTCGCGCAATACATCGAATTCGGCGACGGCGATCACTGCCGGCGGCAACCCCGACAGGTCGGCGGCCGCCAACGGCGACAGTCCGACGGCGCTTTTCGCCGCGCCGGCGCGATAAGCATCCCAGTACCAAGCCATGAGCCCTGCCGAAAGGCTGTAGCCGGTGGCGAATTCGCGATACGACGGCCGCGAGCAGGTCGCATCCAGCGCAGGATAGAGCAACAGCAGCAGGTTCGGCTGAGCGGCGCCGTCGGAGCGCAAGCGCAACGTCAGCGCCGCGGCGAGGCCACCGCCCGAGCTGTCGCCTCCGACGGCGAAGCGCATGCCATCGGCGCCGAGCGTCTTCGCTTCGGCGCGGGCCCAACGCCAGGCGGCTTCCAAATCGTCCAGCGCCGCCGGATAGACGTACTCCGGTGCGCAGCGGTAAGCGACGGCGACCAGCACGACGCGCAATCGATTGGCGAGGATTCGACAGAGCCGGTCGTGGGAGTCCAGCGAGCCGGTTACCCACCCACCGCCGTGCGCGTAGACGAGAAGCGGCAGCAGCTCCGCTGCGGCGGGCCGGTAGATGCGCACCGGCACCGGGTCGTTTTCGCCGGGAGCAAATGCATCGGTAATCGAGGCCACCGGCTCGGGCTCGCCGCCCAGGAGCACAGGCGCGGTCTCCGCAGCCGCACGCAGCTGCGCGATGTCGGGAGCTTCGGCGCCGACCGGGACGTTGAAGACCGTGTCGAGCAGACGCTGGATATCGGGGTCGAGCATCGTCGCCATCGGTGACCCAGTGCGAAGATATTACCCGAATCGCTGCGTACGGTTGATACGCAGTTGACAACGGTGCGGCCAACCCTTACCTTAAAGCCAGCGCCGATTTGATTCGGGGGTGACCCCGCAGCTTGCGGGCGCTATACAAATCCAGCTAAAGCGGCTTTCGCCTGAAACCCGCTCGGCGGCAAGCTGAACGGGTTTTTTGTTTTCTGGCAGCTGGTGTGCTGAGTCAGAAGTTCCGACGATAGAGGAGCGGATGGATTTGGCCGCCAGGCAAGGCGCGAGGCCGAAACCGTAGCTCGCGCTACGCTGAGGCTGAGCAACGCAGCATGGCGGCTCATTTGCCAAATAAGCCGCCGCGAACTATCGAGCGAATTTCTGACTCAGCACACCTATGACGACGACCGACAAGACCGAACTGTTGCAGCGCCTGCTGCGGGAACGCATCCTCATCCTCGACGGCGCGATGGGCACTATGATCCAGGCTGAAAAGCTCGGCGAGGCCGACTTTCGCGGCGCGCCGGCCTGCGGACTCTGCGACCATACGCGCGATCTGAAGGGCGACAACGACCTGCTGGTCCTGACCCAGCCCGCCGTCGTCGCGGCGATCCACGACGCGTTTCTCGAAGCCGGCGCCGACATCATCGAAACCAACACTTTCAACGCGACGCGCATCGCGCAGTCCGACTACGGGCTGGAGGCGAAAGTGCGCGACATCAATTTCGCGGCGGCCAGGATTGCGCGCGAACGTGCCGACGCCTGGACCGCGAAAACGCCCCACAAGCCGAGATTCGTCGCCGGCGCGCTGGGTCCGACCAACCGGACGGCCACGATCTCGCCCGACGTGAACGATCCCGGCTTTCGCAACGTCAGCTTCGACGAGCTGGTCGCCGCTTACGGGGAAGCGATCGACGGCCTGGTCGACGGTGGCGCCGACCTGCTGCTGGTCGAGACCGTTTTCGACACCCTCAATGCCAAGGCCGCGCTTTTCGCGATCGACCAGTCATTCGAGCGCGTCGGGGTCCGCCTGCCCATCATCGTGTCGGGAACGATCACCGATGCATCGGGGCGAACGCTGTCCGGCCAGACGACCGAGGCGTTCTGGAATTCGGTGCGGCACGCGCGTCCGCTCGCGGTCGGCCTCAACTGCGCGCTGGGCGCCGCGCTGATGCGTCCTTACATCGAGGAGCTCTCGCGCGTGGCGGACACGTTCATTTCGTGCTATCCGAACGCCGGCCTGCCCAACCCGATGAGCGATACCGGCTATGACGAAGCGCCGGAGACGACGGCGGCGCTCGTTGCCGATTTCGCGGCTAACGGCTTTGTCAACATCGTCGGCGGCTGCTGCGGCACCACGCCGGCACACATCCGCGCGATCGCCGAAGCAGTGAAGAATCTGCCACCGCGCATCGTTCCCGTCGAGGAAACCGCCGACGCGGCGGTGTGAAACCGATGCTCCCCGACGGCGGGGAGACGAACAAGAAGACCAGCCAAACTTCCCATGCCCCGCGCGATGCGCCTGGCCGGCCTCGAGCCGCTGACGATCGGCGACGATGCGCTGTTCGTCAACGTTGGTGAGCGCACCAACGTCACCGGCTCGCGCGCGTTCGCCAAGCTGATTCTCGCCGGCGACTACGCGGGTGCGGTCGAAGTCGCCCGCCAGCAGGTCCAGAACGGCGCCCAGATGATCGACGTGAACATGGACGAAGCGATGCTCGACTCCAAGGCGGCGATGGTCAGGTTCCTGAATCTTATCGCCGGCGAGCCCGATATCGCGCGGGTGCCGGTGATGATCGACTCGTCGAAGTGGACGGTGATCGAGGCAGGGCTCAAATGCGTGCAGGGTAAGCCCGTCGTCAACTCGATTTCGATGAAAGAGGGCGAGGCCGAGTTCCTGCGCCAGGCGCGACTGGTGCGGCGCTACGGCGCCGCGGCGATCGTCATGGCCTTCGACGAAAAAGGCCAGGCCGACACCTTCGAGCGCAAGATCGATATCTGCCGCCGGGCCTACGAGCTGTTGACGCGGCAGGCCGATTTTCCGCCGGAAGATATCGTCTTCGACCCGAACATCTTCGCCATTGCGACCGGCATCGAGGAGCACAACAACTACGCGGTCGACTTCATCAATGCGACGCGCTGGATCAAGCAGCATCTGCCGCACGCCAAGGTATCGGGCGGCGTATCCAACGTCAGCTTTTCGTTCCGCGGTAACGACCCGGTGCGCGAGGCGATCCACACGGTTTTCCTCTATCACGCGATCAAGGCGGGCATGACGATGGGCATCGTCAATGCCGGGCAGCTCGGCGTGTACGACGACATCGACCCGGAGCTCCGCGAGCGCGTCGAGGACGTGGTGCTCAATCGCAAACGCGCCGACGGCGAAAGCCCGACCGAGCGGCTGGTCACGTTCGCCGAGACGTACAAGACCGCCGGCAAGCATGTCGTCGCCGACCTGGCGTGGCGCGACACCGACGTCGAGGCGCGGCTGTCGCATGCGCTGGTCAAGGGCATCACCACTTACATCGTCGCCGACACCGAGGAGGCGCGACGCAAGATCGAGGCGCAGGGCGGCAAGCCGATTCAGGTGATCGAAGGGCCGCTGATGGCCGGCATGAACGTCGTCGGCGACCTGTTCGGCGCCGGCAAGATGTTCCTGCCGCAGGTCGTGAAAAGCGCGCGCGTGATGAAGCAGGCGGTCGCCCATCTGATCCCGTTCATCGAGGCGGAGAAGGCGAGGTCGGGGGACGCGGGCAAGCCGAAGGGAACGATCGTGATGGCGACGGTCAAGGGCGACGTTCACGACATCGGCAAGAACATCGTCGGCGTCGTCCTCCAGTGCAACAATTTCGATGTCATCGATCTGGGCGTCATGGTGCCGGCGCAGAAGATCCTCGACGTCGCCCGCGAACGCAACGTCGATCTGGTCGGGCTGTCGGGGCTGATCACGCCTTCGCTCGAGGAAATGGCGCACGTGGCGCACGAGATGCAGCGGCTCGGAATGTCGCAGCCGTTGTTGATCGGGGGTGCGACGACCTCGCGCGTGCACACCGCGGTCAAGATCGCGCCGAGCTATGGCGGGGTCACCGTGTATGTGCCCGACGCCTCGCGCGCGGTCGGTGTGGCCAGCAACCTGCTGTCGGGCGAGCTCAAGGACGGCTATGTCGCCGAGGTCGCGGCCGATTATGAAAAAATCCGCATCCAGCATGCCGGCAAGAAAGGGCCGCCGCTGATCTCGCTGGCCGCCGCCCGGGCCAACGCCTTGCGCATCGACTGGCGGCATTACACGCCGCCGCGACCCGCGCTGATCGGCCGGCGCGAAATCCGCCGTCCCGACCTGGCCGAGCTCGCCAGATTCATCGATTGGGCGCCGTTCTTCCAGACCTGGGAGCTGTCCGGACCGTATCCGGCGATCCTCGACGATCCGGTCGTCGGCGAAGCGGCGCGCAACGTGCTGGCCGACGGTCAGGCGATGCTCAAGCGCATCATCGAAGGGCGCTGGCTGACGGCTAACGGTGCGATCGCGCTGCTGCCGGCAAATTCGATCGGCGACGACATCGAGCTCTACGCCGACGAAGCGCGCGAAAGGGTCGCGCTGACCTGGTGCAACCAGCGCCAGCAGAACGAGCGGCCGGCGGGCAAGCCCAATTACTGCCTGGCCGATTTCGTCGCATCGAAGGACTCGGGCGTGGCCGACTACCTGGGAGCGTTCGCGGTCACCGCGGGGCTCGGCATAGAAAAAAAGCTCGCCGAATTCGAGGCGGCGAAGGACGACTACAACGCCATCATGTTGAAGTCGTTGGCCGACCGGCTGGCCGAGGCGTTCGCCGAGTGGCTGCACATGATGGTGCGGCGCGAATACTGGGGCTACGCCAGTGATGAGCGCCTCGACGGCGCCGCGCTGATTCGCGAGGAATATCGCGGCATCCGGCCGGCGCCCGGCTATCCGGCATGTCCCGACCATTCGGTCAAGGCGCCGCTGTTCGATCTGTTGCGCGCGACCGAGATCGGCATGTCCCTGACCGAGAACTACGCGATGCTGCCGGCGGCTTCGGTGTCGGGCTTCTATTTCGCCCATCCCGAGGCGACCTATTTCGCCGTCGGCAAGATCGGTGACGATCAGGCGGCGGACATCGCGCGCCGCAGCGGCCAGCCGGTAGCGCAGCGACTGTAGCGCGCTAGGTCGGGTTATGCTGCGCATGCGCTATCGACGCGCAGCTCCCCACGCCCACTTGCCATGATCGTCGTCTGCCTCTGCGCCGCATGGTGCGATACCTGCACCGAGTTCCGCATCGCGTTCGACCGCATCGCCCGCCAGCGTCCCGACATGAGCTTCGTCTGGCTCGACATCGAGGACGACAGCGCGCTTTGCGGCGACATCGACGTCGAGAATTTTCCCACACTCGCCATCTATCGCGGCGATACGCTGTTGCACTTCGGCGTATCGCTGCCGCAGGAAGGCACGGTGGCGAGGCTGATCGATGCGATGGTGACGCGTGCGGACGCCGCCGCCGGGGCACCCGAAGCCGTGCTCGAGTTGCCGCGGCGCCTCGCGCAGCGTGACCAGGCTTGAGCAGCCCCTAAAACGCGGTCAGGCCGGCTGGCCGGCTACTTCCAGGCGCCGACCGCCTGTCGCGCCGGCTCGTTCAGCGGACGGGCGACCAGCCCGCTTTGCGAGACGACGACCTGATAGCGCGCGCCGTCGCTCATCGGGACGTAGACGGCGCTGCCATAGAGCGCGTCGGCCCATGGGACGTAGCGCCGCCCGGCGCGCAGCAGCGCCCAGACGTCGACGCGATCCGGCGGATTGAGCGCATAGACGGTGCGCGGCTGGTCGCGCTCGCGCGCAATGTCGCTATAGCGCCCGCTGATCCGCTCGAGCCGGTAGGCGGTGTCGAACCCCAGAATGTCGGCGAACGGCGTCCATTTGAGCACCTTCGCGTCGACCTGCCATTCGTCGCCGAAGAGAGCGAGCTCCTGCGTCTCGCCCGACGGGTAGGTGAGCACTGCCGCATAGCGCGCGTCGCCGGCACGCTTGAACTGGGCCTCGAGCGCCGGCTGCTCATGCGTCAGCCGGTGATACGTCAGCAGGTTGACGCCGAGCAGGCCGATAGCGACCGCGGCCAGAAAGAGCACCAGCGCCGATGTACCGTGGATCGCGCAGGAACCGAAGCGCCGATGGCGCAGGCGTCGCACCGCCAGCAGCAGGAACAGCAATCCTGCAACCGCGCAGACGCTGACCAGCGTCGCCAGCAGCATGCTTACGCCTCGCCCGGCGCTTAAGCCCCGTCAATCCATCTTGCCGACATAGTCCAGCTTGCCGACTTCGATCCCGTTGTGACGCAGGATCGCGTAGGCGGTCGTCGCGTGGAAAAAAAAGTTCGGCAGCGCATACTGCAGCAGATAATTGACCCCGGTGAACTTGTGCGGTTCGCCGCGGACAGGCCGCACGATTTCGCGTCCTTCCGAGCCGTCGATCTCCCCGGCTTTCTTGGTGCGCAAAAATTCGATCGTGCGATCGATCCGCGCCATCAATTCGGTCAAGGTCTTTTCGTTGTCCTCAAACGATGGAGGCTCGGCGCCGGCCAGCCTGGCGGCGGTGCCGCGCGCGAAGTCGCTGGCGAGCTGGATCTGCTTCGCCAGTGGCAGCATGTCCGGGTACAGGCGGGCATTGACCAGCACGGTTTCGTCGATCTTGCGGGCCTGCGCGTGCGCGGCGGCCTTTTGCAGGATGCCTTTCAGATTGGTGAGCATCTTGACGAATACAGGTACGCTTGCCTGGTACATCGATAGGGCCATGGTCGTCTCCTCGGTTTGGGATCGGAATTGTAGCAGCGCCCGGTGCCGGCGAACGATCACCGGCGCGCCGCTTTTCATTGCGCCCGCCGCCGCCCATAATGCCTGTGCACCGTCCGTGAAGGAGATCCCGATGCAAGCGCAGGGCGAATCGAAATGGCGCCTGCACGGCGTCCGAGTCGTGCACGCCGACGAGCTCGACGTGAATACGCCGCAGACCCCGGGCATGAATCGGGCGGCGGCGATCACCGCTGCACGCGCCGGCGCGGAAAAGCTCTGGGCGGGAACCGTCGTCATTCATCCGAAAGCCAAGACCGGCGCGCATCATCACGGCCCGGTCGAAAGCGTGATCTATGTCGTCAGCGGCAAGGCCCGGATGAAATGGGGCGACCGGCTCGAGTTCACCGCCGAGGCCGGGCCGGGCGACTTCATCTACGTGCCGCCTTATGTGCCTCACCAGGAGATCAACGCCAGCGACGATGCGCCGCTGTCATGCGTACTGGTTCGCAGCGGCCAGGTGCCGGTAGTGGTCAATCTCGACATTCCCGCGGTCGAACCGAATCCCGAGCAGGTGCATTGGGTGGATAACATTCACCCGGCGCCGAACAGCTGAGTCGGAGCGCCATGGACGAGTTTTATCACCAGGCGAGCCGGGCGCTGCAGGACCGCTTCGACACGCGGCGGTTGGCCGACCGGATCGAGCAACGCCTGGTAGCGGATCATGTCGGCGACTCGGACCGTGCGTTCATCGAGGCGGCCGATATGTTCTTCCTCGCGACCGTCGACGAAAGCGGCCAGCCGAGCTGCTCGTACAAGGGCGGCGCGCCAGGCTTCGTTCGTGTCGTCGACCCGCGCACGCTGGCATTTCCCAATTACGACGGCAACGGCATGTTCCTGTCGATGGGCAACATCGCGCAAAGCCGCAAGGTAGGCATGCTGTTCATCGACTTCGAGCGGCCGCGCCGGATGCGGCTGTCGGGCGAAGCGAGGATCTCCAATGACGATCCGCTTCTTGCCGACTATCCGGAGGCGCAATTCATCGTGCGCGTCGCGGTGACGCAGGTGTTTCCCAATTGCCCGCGCTACATTCACCAGTACCGGCTGGTCGAGCGCTCGACGTACGTGCCGAAGACCGGCAGCACGACGCCGATTCCGAACTGGAAGAAAAGCGATTGGGCCTGCGACGTGCTGCCGGAAAAGGACCCGGCGCGCAGTTAGCCCGTCGTTTCGCCGGGCGGTGCGCTGCAGCCGCCTACCGAACTTCGAGTCCGTGCTTCCTGTGCCAATCGGCGATCGACTCGTTCGGGTACTCACGAAAATGCTTGTGGGCGCGACCCTTCGGCACGTCCGACCAGGGCGCCGCGAAGTCGAGCATGATCGATACGTCTTCGGGCGGCTTGGGCAGCGGTGTGTCGATCGCCGACGCGAACGGATAGACCCATTCGGCCCAGCGCGGGTCCCAGACCCACAACGCGCTGGCGCATTTGGCGCAGAAGTGGCGCCGCGCTTTCGACAGCGTCGGCTTTTTGGCACCGGCCTCCTTGAAGCGTGCGCGGTAGACGGCGATGTTTTTCGCGCCGCGCACCTTCAGCGTCTTGGTGTCGGCCATGATATTGACCGCATAGCCGCCGCCGCCGGCGGTCTTGCGGCAAATCGAGCAATAGCAGCGCATGTACGGCTGCGGCGTATGCGAGTCGACGCTGAACGTGACGGCGCCGCAGTGGCAGGATCCTTTGAGCCTCATCGTCGTCTCCTTTGGATCGGGCATTCGATCATAGCGCGCAGCAGCGGTGTTGCCCATACGCGCCAGCGGCGCTTACTTGTGCCGCGGATCCAATGCATCGCGCAGCCCGTCGCCCAGCAGGTTGAACGACAGCACCAGAAGAAAGATCGACAGGCCGGGCCAGATCGCCATCCACGGCGCGTTGTCGATGTAGTTCTTAGCCGTGTTGAGCATGCTGCCCCACGACGGCGCAGGGGGTTGCTGGCCCAGGCCCAGGAACGACAGGCTGGCCTCGGCGATGACGGCGGCGGCAATCGCCAGCGTCGATTGGACGATCAGCGGCGCAACGACATTGGGCAGGATGTGCCGCAGCGCGATGCGCAGATGCGAGTTGCCGACCGCGCGAGCCGCCTCGACGTAGTCCTCGACTTTGACTGAAAGCACCTGCGCCCGCGTCAGCCGGATGAACACCGGCGTCGCCGAAATGCCGATCGCGATCATCGCGTTGGTCAGGCTGGGCCCGAGAAACGCTGCCAGTGCAATCGCGAGGATCAGGAACGGACAGGCGAGCATCGCGTCGGTGATGCGCGAGATCAGTCCGTCGCCCCATCCGCCGGCGTAACCGGCGAGCAACCCCACAGGCACGCCGAGCGAAAGCGCGATGCTCACGGACACGAGCCCGGCCAGCAGCGACGCGCGCGCGCCCCAGATGACGCGCGATGCGACGTCGCGACCGATCTCGTCGGTGCCAAAAACGTACATCGCGCTCGGCGCCTTGCGCACCGCGCTCCAGCTCGCTTGCAGCGGATCATGCGGCGCGATCCATGGCGCGAACAGCGCGAGCAGGATGAAAAACACGACGACGGCCAACCCGACCAGCGCACCGCGGCGGCGCATGAAGCGTCGCAGCACGCGCTGGCCCGGCGTCAGCTCGCGGTAGATGGGAAGGTCGGCGGCGATCGTAGCCATCGCTTTTTAGCCCCGCAGGCGCGGATTGACCGCGAAATACGCGAGATCGGCCAGCAGATTCAGCAGGATGTACGCGCTGGCGGTGAACAGCACGACGCCCTGCACGACCGCGTAATCGCGATTGAATACCGCATCGACGATCAGCTTGCCGAAGCCGGGTATCGTGAACACCTGCTCGGTGAGGACTGCGCCGGAAAGCAGCGTGCCGAATTCCAGCGCGCCCAGCGTGATGACCGGAATCAGCGCATTGCGCAGCGCGTGCTTGAGCACGACGACGCGCTCGTCGAGCCCCTTGGCGCGCGCCGTCCGCACGTAATCGGAATTGAGCACCTGCAGCATTGCGCTTCGCGTGTGGCGCATCAGCACCGCCGCGATCGCGTTGCCCAGGACGAAAGCGGGCATGATCATCGACGCCAGGTTGGCCTTCAGGTCCTCGAACGGGCTGACGTAACCCGATGCGGGCAGCCAGCCCAGCGTGACCGAGAAGAAAAGGATCAGCATGATGCCCAGCCAGAAATTGGGCGTCGACAGTCCCCATAGCGCGAAAATATTGGCGGCGTAATCCCAGACGGTGTCCCGGGCGACGGCAGCGACGATGCCTGCGGTGATCCCGATCGAAAGCGCGATGGCGATTGCCAGCGCCGCGAGCTCGAGCGTTACCGGAAGCTTTTCGAAGATCAGCTCGCGCACCGGCTTCTGGATGCGCACCGATTCGCCCAGATCGCCTTTGAGCACGCCGCCTGCCCAATACAGGTAGCGGATCGGCAGCGGCTTATCGAGGTGGAGCTTCTCGTGCAGATGCGCGATCACACTCGGATCCTGGTCCTCCCCGGCGAGGATCAGCGCCGGGTCGCCAGGCAGCAGCTGCTGCAGGCCGAAGATCAGGATCGAAACGAAAAACAGTGTGGGAACCAGCGTCGCCAGGCGCTGGACGAGGTAGTTGACCACTCCGGCGCCTAGTTCATCCGCAGTCCCTGAACCCGTACCAGACCGTCGGGAATCGTGCGCAGCCCGGAGAGCTTGGCGGTGTGCGCCCACAGCCAATGGCGATGGAACAGGTAGATGATCGGCCGATCCTTGAGCACGACCGCGGCGATCTGTTCGAACACCTTCTTCCGCTCGGCTGAATCGAGCGTCGTACGCGAGCGATTCAGCATCTCATCGACCTCGGGCTTGCAATAACCGGAATAATTGAGCGGCTGCTTGCAGCCGTAGAAGCTGAACAGATTGCCGTCGGGATCGGCGCGGCCGCTCCATGCCAGGATGTAGGCCTCGAACTGCCCCTTGTCGGCCATGTCGAGCGAGGTTGCGAACTCGGTCGCCTGCAGCTTGACATCGAATCCCGCCTCCTTGGCCATCGCCTGCACGACCTGCGCGATCTTCTGCGCGTCCGAGGTCGTCGGCATCACCAGCGTGAAGCTCGGATTCGTCACTCCCGCCTCGCGCAGCAGCTCCTTGGCGCGCGCGACATCCCGTTTCGGAATCGGGACATTTTTCGCGTAGTTGGCGTTGCCCGGGGCGACCCACTGATTCCCGATGTCGGCTTCGCCGTCCATCCCGACCTGGACGATGCCGTCGCGGTCCAGCGCGAGCTCCAAGGCTTCGCGCACCTTCGCGTCGCGGCCCAGCGGATTCTTCTGCGCCAGATCGCTCTTGCCCGTGTTGATCGTGAGGCCCTGGTAGCCGATTTCGGTAATCTTCTCGACCTTGAAGCGGCTATCGGTCTTGATCTGCGGCACGTCGGAAGCCTGCATCCGCTCGATGAAGTCGAGTTGACCCGAGCGCAGGTTGGCCAGCCGCACCGTCGCATCCGGGATCGGCGTATAGACGATGCGGTCGAAGTGGATCTCGCCCTTGTTCCAGTAGTTCGGATAGCGCTCGACGACGATGCGGTCCTGCGCGACGCGCTCGACGAAGCGGAACGGCCCCGAGCAGACCGGCTTGGCGCCGAACTTGTCGCCCTCGGCCTGCGCCGCCTTCGGCGAGACCATCATGCCGGCGCGATCCGCCAGCGCGGCGAGCAGGGGCGCGAAAGGCGCCGACAAGTTCAATCGCACGGTCGATGCGTCGATGACATCGACGCTCACCACCGGCGCGAGCTCGCCGCGCCGGTTCGAGCCAGCCATCGTTTTGTGGCGTTCGATGTTGTATTTGACGGCCGCCGCGTCGAATTTCTCGCCGTCGTGGAAAGTCACGCCGCTCCGCAGCTTCATGGTCAGTGCCTTGTGATCCGCCGACCATTCGTAGGAGGTTGCGAGTTGCGGCACGATATTGAGTTTTTCGTCGATGTCGACCAGCTTGTCGCACAGCGACGCGAACACGATCCGGCCGACAAAGGTGCGGGCCAGCGTCGGATCGAGGACGTCGGGATCTTCGGCGAGGCCGAAGCGCAGGGTTTGCGCCGCGGCGCCGGTCGCTGCGAAGGCAGCCAGCAGCGCGAGGCCCACCCGCGCGGTCCATGATTTCACATTCATCGTTTGCTCCTGTCGCTGTTGCCAAAGATTTGCCGATCGGCCCTGCGCCCGATCTTAGCGCTAATACGCTCGCTTCGACCAATGCTCAAGCGCCGCGGAAGGCCTGTTGCAGCCTCGTCAGCCGCACCTCTGCCGCCAGCGGGTGGCCGGCGACGATCGAGGTGGCGGGCGGGGCGATGTCGCGCCAGAAATGGCAGGCGACCGCATGCCCGCCTTCCGCGGCGAGCGGCGGCGTTTCGGCTGCGCAGAGCGCTTGCGCGTAGGGGCAGCGGGTGCGAAAGCGGCAGCCCGACGGGGGGTCGACCGGACTGGGCACGTCGCCCTCCAATATCATCCGTTGCGCCCGTGCACCGGGGGCGGGCACCGGGATCGCCGAAAGCAGCGCCTGCGTGTACGGATGGCGGGGCCGCGCGAACAACTCGCGCGCGGACGCGTACTCGACGATGCGGCCCAGATACATGACCGCCACGCGCGCGGCGATGTGCTTGACCACCGCGAGATCGTGCGCGATGAACACATAGGCGAGCCCGAGCCGCTGCTGCAGGTCCATCAGCAGGTTGATCACCTGTGCCTGAATCGATACGTCGAGCGCCGACACCGGTTCGTCGCAGACGATCAGCCGCGGCTCGACGGCCAGCGCCCGTGCGATGCCGATCCGCTGCCGCTGTCCGCCGGAAAATTCATGTGGATAGCGTTCGGCGTGCTGCGGCGCCAGGCCGACCAGGCCGAGCAACTCGGCGACTCGATCGGTGCGCCGGCCGGACGCGAGGCCATACAGCGCCAGCGGCTCGCCGACGGTCTGGGCGACGGTCATGCGCGGATTCAGCGACGCGTACGGGTCCTGGAAGATGATCTGCAGCGCGCGCCGTTGTGCGCGCATCGCCTCGGCGTCGAGTGCGAAGAGCTCTTGACCGTCGAAGCGCACGCTGCCGGCCGTCGGCTCGATAAGGCGCAGCAAAAGCCGTCCGGTCGTCGACTTGCCGCAGCCGGATTCGCCGACCAGTGCCAGCGTCTCGCCGGCCGCAAGATCGAAATCGATTCCGTCGACGGCGCGCACAACCCGCGCATCGCGGCGGAAGAAACCTTTGCGCAGCGGGAAATGCTTGACCAGCCCGGCGACCTGCAACAGCGGCGTATCCAGGGCAGGGACCGCGGTCATGCCGGCGGCACCAGAGCATCGGGGTCGAGCGGTGCGCGCCAGCACGCCGACCGGTGACCACCGCCCATATCCAGCAGCGGCGGATCCTCGCGACGGCACCGCTCGAACGCAAACGGGCAGCGCGGATGGAAGCGGCAGCCGTCGACCGGCGCCATCGGATTCGGCACCTGTCCCTCGATGGCCGCCAGCCGGGTCTGCTCAAGATCCAGCCGCGGGATCGAGCCCAGCAGTCCGACCGTATACGGATGCTGCGGCTCGGCGAACAAGGCCGCGACGCTCGCACTTTCAACGATGCGTCCGGCGTACATGACGACGACGTCGTCGGCGAGTTCGGCGACCACGCCCAGATCGTGCGTGATCAGGATGATCGCCGTGCCGGTTTCCCGGCGGAGCTGGCGCATCAGGTCGAGGATCTGCGCCTGGACGGTCACGTCGAGCGCCGTCGTTGGCTCGTCCGCGATCAGGAGCGCCGGCTTGCAGGCGAGTGCCATCGCGATCATCACGCGCTGGCGCATGCCGCCGGAGAGCCGGTGCGGGTAGTCGTCGAAGCGCTGTTCGGGGGACGCGATATGCACGCGGCGCAGCATCTCCAGCGCCAGCGCCCGGGCAGTCGCCTCGCTGGCCGGGCGATGGCGGATGATGCCCTCGACGATCTGATCGCCGATGGTGAACGCCGGATTGAGCGAGGTCATCGGTTCCTGGAAGATCATCGAGATCCTGTCCCCCCGCAACTCGCGCATCGCCGAAGGTGGCAGCCGGAGGAGGTCGACGCCGTCGAACAGGATGCTGCCGCCGCCGATCCGTCCGGGCGGTTGCGCGACCAGGCCCATGATCGACAGGGCGGTGACGCTTTTGCCGCAACCGGATTCGCCGACGATGCCCAGTGTGCGTCCGGCGTCCAGCGAGAAGCCGACGCCGTCGACCGCCGCGAATTCGCCGCCGGCTTCGACGGCGAACAGCGTGCGCAAATCCCGCACTTCGAGCAGCGCCGTCATCGCTGCCGGCGCTCTGCCTGGAAACGCTCGACTTCGGCTTCGATCGCCGCGCGATCGGTGATGCCGGCAGGGCGTGCCGCGCTCGGCAGGCAGGCGAGGAACGGCTGATAGCGCTCGAGGCTCACCTGATACAGGCGTTTCAATTCGGCGATCGGATCCGGGTGATCGTCGACGCGGAGGTCGAGAAACGCATAGGTCTCGGTTGTGTGGATCAACAGCGCTGCTGCCTGCTTGCCGCGCTTGTCGCCGCCTGCCGCCTCGCCCGCCGCCATCGCGGCCAGCAATCGCTCGGCGAACGGCGCGCCGGCGTGTGCCTGGTAGGCGCGCGCGGTCTCGTCGAGCACGGCCGGGCCCGCGAGCATATTGCCGGCGACCGAGAACCCGTCATGCGCGCGATCGCCGCACCAGTCGATGCACTGCGAGCCGGTATGGGCGGCGCAGCGACCGCGCCGATCGATCAGGTGGAGCTGGCGATGCTCGCGGCCTTCGTCGCCCGCCACCAGCCGTGCGACAGTATCGGTCGCGGCAACGCCCCGCCCGAGCAGGTCGAGTCCGGACGGACCGTAGCCGGGATTGACCAGCGCCTGCGTCGACAGCGCGCCGATGCCGCTGCGCGCGTGCGGACAAAGGGCGCCGACCGCGAAAAAGCGGCTCGCTACGGCAACGCCGAACGCCCCATCCGCATCGCGCGCGACGATCGACCAGGTCACGGCAGCCTACGCGCGCGCGGCCGCGGCGATGCGAAGCAGGTCAATCGAGACAGGAAAAACCGAGAAACTCGGAGGGGTCGTCGGCGTGGGCATGCCCGAAGCTGATCCGCCCGCGGCCGCGCAGCATCAGCTCCTCGCGGCGGATCATGATCTCGGGTTCGCCTTCGATGCTTATCCAGCTGCCGTTCGAGCTGTGGTCGATGAATACGAATTTATCGCGGCGGCGTTCGATGCGCGCGTGCATGCGCGATGCCTTGCGGTCGGCGATGACGACGTCGCTCTGCAGATCGCGACCCAGCGTCAGCACCGAATGCGCCTCGCCCAGCTCGATCTTGCGCAGACCGTGCACCAGCTTGACCATCGCCGGCGCCAGCGCGGCGCGCGGCGACATCGCGGTGAGCTCGTCTTCGGAGTCCTGCCACAGGAGCTCGAACAGGCCGATGTCGTGCTCCTTGCCTTTGACCGTCTGCGCGGCGTGGTCGCGCGTGCGGCCGCGCAGGACCGGCGAGAGCTCGGCGACGGTTTGCGCGGTCGTGAAGATCTGGCCGCCGGCGGCGAACGATGTCATGCGTGCGGCGACGTTGACCGCGTCGCCGAAGACGTCGCCGGCGTCCTCGATCGTCGGACCGGCGTGAAAGCCGATATGCATAGACAGTCCCGTGCCGCGGCTGGTTCGCTGCGAGGCGACGCGCATCTGGATCTCGATCGCGGCCTGCGCCGCCGCGTCGGAGGTCGGGAACGTGGCGAGGACTTCATCGCCTATCGTCTTGACGACGTTGCCTCCGGTGTCGCTGCACACGCGCTTGACGATCGCAAGACAGCGGTCGATCGCCTGCTGTGCGTCGGCGTTGCCGAGCATTTCGTACAGCTTGGTGCTGCCGGAAACGTCGGCGAACAGGACGGCGAGGTTGCGCGTGGAGGTCGTCATGCGGCGATTGCACGTCGGATCGTCGCAAGTATAAGGCATGACATCGGCTGCGACCCCCGCCAGCCTTGGCTTGCCGAGTATTCACGTTGACTTGACGGGGGTGCCGGCCTAGTATGCCCCGTACGTCGCCACCGCTTCGCCCATCGGCCTGACGGACCCCGTAATGAAACGATCTTTGACCTGGCTTGCCGGTTTTTTATTCCTGATCGCCGTCCCCTGTTTCGGCGCGGAGACCGCCACGGTCACGCTGCTGTTCGGCCAGCCCAAGCTGCTGCGCGGCACGACCTGGTTCAACCTGAAGGAAGGGGTGCGGCTGCGCGACGGTGACGTCATCGACCTGCCGGCATCGGGGCAGTTGCAGCTCGAATTCACCGACACCGGCGCCGTCAGCGTCATCGGCCCAGGCGCGCTTTACATCATCGCCGCCTCGGCGCGCGACGCCAAGCAGGCCGGGTCGGCGGAATTCCAGCTCACCCGCGGCTGGCTGAAATTCGACACCAAGCCGCCGGCACCGCGCCTTCGCGTACGCACCGCTCTGGGCACGATCGCGGCCTCGGATGCCGCCGCAGTCATTCATGCCGGCGACGGATTCGAAGCCTTTGTCGAGACCGGGACCGCCAAGCTGTCGGACGTCGGCAAGCTCGAGCTCACCGGCGGCGAGATCAAGGCCGGCGGGTTCGCAAGCCGCTCCGCAGGCAAGCCGTTGACCGCAGAGCGGCGCCCGCCGGCAGCGTTCGTCGGCGCGCTGCCGCGCGACTTCATGGATCCGTTGCCGGTACGCGCCGACCGCTTCTCGGCGCGCGTCGAGCCGGTTGCGGATCACGAGTCGACGTTCGCCGAGGCGCAGCCGTGGCTGAACGGCCCGTACCGCGCCAGCTTCCTCAAGCGCTTCCAGGCGAGGCTCGACGACCCGGCTTTCCGCGACGCGATGGCGACCAGCGGCAAGGCGCCGCCGGAATGGAGCGCCGCGGCGCCGCCGCCCAAGGTGGAAACGCCGCCGCCGGCCCCGGCCGCCAAGGTGGAGCCGGAGCGGAAATTCCGCTGGCCGTGGGAAAAATAAACCGAACAGGCGGACACACTTGAAGCTGATCTGGAAATTCAATCTCGCCATACTGGCGGTCGCGGCGGTCGCGTTCATCCTGGCAGCGGTCGTCTCGTACACGGTGCTGCACGCCAACGCTCGCGACGAAGTGTTGCAGAACGCGCGCGTGATGATGGAGTCGGCCAATGCATCCGGCGATTACACGAACGCCCAGGTCAGACCCTTGCTCGAAACGCAGCTCAAGTACAAGTTCATCCCGCAATCGGTGCCGGCGTTCGCCGCGACCGAGCAGTTCAACGAGCTGCGCAAGAACTATCCGGACTACACGTTCAAGGCGGCGACCCTGAACCCGACCAATCCGCGCAATCACGCGACCGACTGGGAAATCGACATCGTCAACCAGTTCCGGCAGTCGGCGGCCAAGACCGAGGTGATCGGCGAGCGGGCGTCGCAGACCGGTCGTTCGCTCTACCTTGCCCGGCCGATCCAGATCAAGGATCCCGCGTGTCTGACCTGCCACAGCACGCCCGACGCGGCGCCGCGGACGATGGTCGAGACCTACGGATCGGCCAACGGCTTCGGCTGGAAGGTCAACGAGATCGTCGGCGCAAACATCGTTTCGGTGCCGACGTCGGTGCCGGTGCAGCGTGCGAATTATACTTTCAGGATTTTTCTGCTCTCATTGCTCGTCGTATTCGCGTTTACGATAGGCATGCTAAACGTTATGCTCTACTTGTTCGTCATCCGTCGCGTCAAGCGACTGTCCAAGCTCGCGGACGAGGTGAGCCTCGGCAACCTCGACGCGGGTGAGTTCCAGACGAGGAGCAAGGACGAGATCGGCGTGCTGACCGAAGCGCTTGGACGGATGAAGACCAGTATGGTGCAGGCGATCAAGATGCTGGATGCGCACGGCTAGCGCATGCCGGCGGAACACGAATCGAGCTGAAGGTGACTGAACCTACCCGTATCGGCAAGTACACGATCGAGAGCGTGCTCGGCAAGGGCGCGATGGGCGTCGTCTACAAGGCGTTCGATCCCGGCATCGAGCGCGTGGTCGCGATCAAGACGGTGCGCAAGGACCGCGTCGACCAGGACCTGATCGACCAGTCGATGGCGCGATTCAAGAACGAGGCCAAGGCGGCCGGCCGGTTGCTGCATCCGAACATCGTCAGCGTCTACGAATACGGCGAGGACGACGCCAATGCCTTCATCGTCATGGAGTACGTCGAAGGCACCGGCCTGCGCGAGTACCTGGCGCGCAAGGCGAGCTTCGACCTGCCGCACGTGGCGTCGATCATGACGCAACTGTTGCGGGCGCTCGACTTCGCGCACGAGCGCGGCGTGATCCACCGCGACATCAAGCCGGCGAACCTGATCCTCACCGCCGACGGCACGTTGAAGGTCGCCGATTTCGGCATCGCGCGCATCGACACGTCGAACCTCACCACGCTCGGCATGGTGATGGGAACGCCGTCGTACATGTCGCCCGAGCAATGCCAGGGCCAGGCGGTCGACCGTCGCTCCGACCTGTTCAGCGCTGCGGTCGTCCTCTATGAGCTGCTCGCCGGCGAGAAACCGTTCGCCGGCGCGACCGAGACGATTGCCTACAAGATCTGCCACGAAAGCCCGCGGCCGCCGTCGGCGCTGTCGCGGCTCAACCTGTCTCCGACGATCGACGCCGTCCTGGCGGTGGCACTGGAAAAAAGCCCGGATGCGCGTTTTCAGAACGCGCGCGCGTTCAGCCGCGCGCTGCGTGAAGCGCTGAACGCGCCGGCACAACAAAACCCCGACGAGACGGCGGCAACGCAGGTCAACACGGCGATCTCTGCGATGCGACCGTCGATCGCCGCACCGCCGGTCTGGGAAGACACGGTCCTGCGCACCGTCGAGCGACAGCTCGCGCACTATGTCGGTCCGATGGCCAAGGTGATGACGCGCAAGGCGGCCACGCAAACGGCCGACCTGGGAAAGCTTTACGGCTTGCTCGCCGAAAACATCAGCGATCCGGCCACGCGCGAGAAATTCAGCGCCGGTATGCGCCTGGCGGCGGCGCCGGATGCGACCTCGCCGGGCCACATCGCCACCGGCACCAACACGCGATCGATGCTGAGGCAAGCGGCGCTCGAGCAGAGCTTCGTCGACCAGACCAGCAACCAGCTCGCGGTCTACCTGGGACCGATCGCCAAAGTCGTCGCCAGCCGCGCGGCGCAGAAGGCCACCAGCCGGCAGGAATTCGTGCGCCTGGTCGCCGGGCATCTGGGCGACCAGGAGCGCAATACCTTCCTGAAGGAAATCGGCTTCGAGGAAGCCTGACTAGACGCGCTCGATGACGGCGGCGATGCCCTGGCCGCCGCCGATGCACATCGTGATCAGCGCGTAGCGCCCGCCGGTGCGCTGCAATTCGTACATCGCCTTGATCGTCAGGATGCAACCGGTCGCGCCGATCGGATGCCCGAGCGCGATCGCGCCGCCGTTCGGATTGACCTTGGCGGCGTTCATGCCGAGCTCCTTGCTTACGCCCAGTGCCTGCGCGGCGAACGCTTCGTTCGATTCGATCACATCCATCTGCTCGAGCTTCAATCCCGCCTTCGCCAGCGCCCGCTTGACGGCGCTGACCGGCCCGAGTCCCATCACTTTCGGGTCGACCCCGGCGTGGCCGTAGGCCACCAGTCGCGCCATCGGTTTCAAGCCCTTTTTCGCCGCCGCCGATTTTTCCATCAGCACCACCGCAGCTGCCGCGTCGTTGATTCCGGACGCGTTGCCCGCCGTCACGGTGCCGTTTTCCTTGGCAAAGACGGCGCGGAGCTTGGCCATGCCTTCGGCGGTCGACTCGCCGCGCACGTGCTCGTCGGTGTCGAACACCGTCGGACCTTTTTTGCTTTTGAGCTCGATCGGCAGGACCTGGCTCTTGAAATGCCCGGCCGCGATCGCCGCCGCGGCTCGCTTGTGGCTCTCGACGGCAAAAGTATCCTGCTGCTCGCGCGTGATGCCGCACCGGGTCGCGACGTTTTCCGCGGTGACGCCCATGTGGATCGTGTCGAACGGGTCGGTCAGCGCGCCGACCATCATGTCGATGTCCTTGGCGTCCCCCATGCGCGCTCCCCACCGCTGCGTGACGTTGGCGTAAGCCGCACGGCTCATGCTCTCGGCCCCGCCCGCGACCGCTGCCTCGGTATCGCCCAGCAGGATGTATTGCGACGCGCTGACGATCGCCTGCAGTCCGCTGCCGCAAAGACGGTTCAAGGTCAGCGCACCGGTGTCGTGGGGCAAGCCGCCGTTGACGCAGGCGACGCGGGACAGGTACATGTCCCTCGCCTCGGTGTGGATCACGTTGCCGAAGACGCACTGGCCGACGTCCTTGGGATCGACCTTCGCCCGGCTCAGCGCTTCCTTGACCACTTTGGCGGCCAGTTCGGTCGGCGGCAGATCCTTCAGGCTTCCGCCGTAATCGCCGATCGCGGTGCGCACGCCGCTCAAGATGACGACTTCTCGTTGCTCGCTCATGATTTTGGCTCCGGTGACAGGACGTCGATTATCCTGCCAATACGACCGCGGTGCACTGTCGGGCGTTCACCGGCTCCGCATCCGGAGCCAAGCCGCGATAATTGGTCGGGGATCAGGCCGCGGCGAGCGTTCGGCTGATGCAGTAAAGCCCCTCGAGCACCAGGTTGTCATGCAGCTCGAACGGGATGATGAGTCGCGGCGCCAGCGCGCGCGCCGCACCGCCCGAGATCAGGCACACCAGCCCCGGCGTCTTTGCCTCGTGCATGCGATAGACCCGCTCGATCGCCCCGGCCTGCGCGTGCTGGCAACCGCTGGTGATCGCGTCGACCGTCTGCAGCGGATTTTCGACATATTCGCCATCGGCGTCCGGCAGAGCGGCGGTGTGCTGGTGAAGGGCGCGCAACATCAGCCCGACGCCCGGCAAAATGACCCCGCCGTTGAATTCGCCCGCGGCGGTCAGATGATCGATCGTCGTCGCGGTCCCGCAGACGACCACCAGCGCCGGCTTGGCGCCGACCAGCTGCCGCGCGCCGATCAGCGCGGCCCAGCGATCGCTGCCGAGCTGCGCCGGATTGCGGTAGCGGTTGACGACGCCGCACTGCTCATCCTGCGGAATCAGCCAGTGCGGCGACGGCGCGTCGGGCCAGGTCTCCAGGACTCGGATCGTCGTGGAGCGCACGCGTGTGCCGGCGACATTGGAGATGACGATCTGCGCCGGCGTGGGGAATTTGGCGAACTGCGCGGCGAGCCCGGCGATTTCCTCCAGCAGCACGTGGCCGGATTCGACCCGGTTCTCCCGCGCTTCGCCGACGGCATCGGCACGGAACAGGCCCCATTTGAGAAACGTGTTGCCGATGTCGATCAACAGATCGTAATCGGGCTTGCGGGCAGGGCTCATCGCGGTCTTTTTGTCCTGTTCGGTCGTCAGATCGGGTCGAGCGGAAAGATCGGCCGCGTGAGTTTGCGGTAACGATACACCGACAGGTCGGCGTTGGTGACCCCGGCGCCGGCGCATTCGACGATATGCGCGGCGATCGGCTTGAACCCGGCGCGATAGTGAATACGCGACTTGAGCATGATGTAGCGCCGGCGCGAGGGGTCGATGCCGCAATGGGTGAATACGCCCACATCCATCGGCTCGTGTGCGCGCTCGGTGACAACGATATCCATTTTCGCCCCGGCGTTGTCGATTTCGAGCACCGCGGTGCGTCCGAGAAACGTGCGTATGCCGGTGTACATCGGGCCGGTGATCGTGAATTCGCCGTCGGTGATCGCGCCGACCTTGCCGGACACCTCGAGCGGCTCGCCGCGGCGGCCGATCGCGGGCATGTCGGTATGTCCGCCGAGTGACAGCCGGACCGGGTTGCCGCTGCCGGCGGCGATCATCTGCGCGACCGCCGCGGGATCGCGAATCGGCGCGACTGCGACGTCGTCCAGCCTCTGCCGCAGAATCTCGGCGACGACCGCCATCACATCCTGCGCGCCGCCCGAGCCGCAGTTGTCGCAGTGATCGATCAGCAACACCGGTCCGCCGGGTGCCGCTTCGCCCAGCCGGCGCGCCGCGGCGACCGATTCGGCCAGCGGCGGTGCGGTGAATGCGTACTCGGCGCGCCGCTCCCAGGCGATCGCCAGCATCCGGTCGCAAACCTCGCGCGCGGCGGTGTCGCCGCCGCGACGCCCATCGGCGACGACGATCGCCGACACGCCGGTGTATGGGGTGTCGGCGTGCGGAAACGACGGCAACAGGCTCGCCGCCAGCACCTTGCCGCTTGCCTCCATCGCGCGTGCGTAGCGCAGGATGTCGCCCGACGGCCCGTCTTCCGGTGCGTGCCGCATGATCGAGGCCAGAAGCGGCAGCCAGCCCCATGCCATCACCGGCTCGATCTCGCCGGCCAACGCGCGCAGCAGGATTTCTCCGGCCAGCTTGCCGACCTGGTACATGTCGACATGCGGATAAGTCTTGTAGCCGGTAATCACCGTCGCATTAGCGACGAGCTCGGCCGAAAGATTCGTGTGGTAGTCGAGTGTCACCGCGATCGGCAGTTGCGGTGCGATCGCCCGCAGGCGTCGCACGATCTCGCCTTCGGCGTCGTCGCAGTTCTCGATCACCATCGCGCCATGAAGATCGAGCAAGGCCGCGTCGCAGCCGGCGCGCACCGCTTCCTCGAGCGGGCGCACCAGCGCCTCGAACGTCGCACGCGAGGTCTTGTTCGACGGCCAGGCTTCGGCCGCGACCGGCGTCACGATCTCGGCGCCCTCGCGCGCGGCCAGATCGAGATACGCGCCCATCGGGGTATTGGTGCCGGCGAAGCGCGCGCGAGCCGCCGCGCCGAACGCGGGCCCGTTGCCGTGGCCGAATGCCGCAAGCGGCGTCGGCAACGGCGAGAACGTGTTGGTTTCGTGCTTGATCAGCGCGATGACAAAGCGGCGCGGCATGCGAGACTGGCAGCGAGTGTCAAGCCGGCTGGAACGCAGGTCCGAGCGGCTTCAGCCGCAGACCGGGGCGCAGCCGCTTCCAGGAGAACATTGAGGGATCTGCCTTGGCGGGGCCGGGCGCCGCGACGACCAGCACTTCCCGTGCGATCGGCTCGAAGTCGGCGCGAAAGTGGACCGAGCTTTTCAGCGCCAGAATGCGCTCTCGTTTGGGCTCGACGCCGAGATGGCGGAACATCTCCTGGTCCGCGGCCTGGCATTTGCGCGAAGCCAGCGCGACCCGCACGCCGTCCTTTTCCAGCAGCGCCATCGGCCCCAGGTCCATGCGGAAGCCCTGGAACATCGGCCCGGTACAGGTAAATCGGCCATCGCCCAGCGCCCGCACCGAGAATTCGCCGCCGAGCGGCTTGTGGCCCGGCACGCCGGAAATCTCGCCGAGCGTGAACGCCGCCTTGCGGCCGACGCCGACGGCATGGGCCTGCGCGGCCGAGGCCGAGTCGATCAGCAGCCCGAGCACCGCGCCCGGCGCGCGGCGCGCAAGCAGGGCGGCAAGCAAGCCGGTCGTATCGCCGTTGCCGCCGGCGCCCGGATTGTCCTGCGTATCGGCCAGCACCACCGGGGCGCCCGGCTCGCCTCGCTGCATCGCCCGAACGACCGCAGCGTCGGGCTCGAACAACTGCATCGAAAAATCGCCCTCGGCGTCGGTGACCGAGTGGGCCAATGCCGTTGCAGCGGTCTTGACGCGGCCGGCGTCATTTCCGTAGCCGAACACGGTCATGCCGCATTCCGGGAAATCGGCCATCGGGAAACCCGGTGCAAACGACAGCACGGCATCGTGCTCGCGCTCGAGGCGATCGAGCAATGCATACAGGCTTCGGGCCGGCTCGATCAGCGTGCATTGCGAAGGCAGCCCGGTCAGGAAATCCAGCGGGTGAAACGAGCTGGCGGCCGGCTCGCCCAGGCGCAACGTCCGGTCGAGCAGCCGCGCTGCGCGCTCTCCGGTCGCGGCCATGTCGACGTGCGGATAAGTGCGGTAAGCGACGAGGCCTTCGCAATTCTCGATCATCGCGCGCGTGACATTGGCGTGCAGGTCGAGGCTGGCGACGATCGGTGTGCGCTGTCCTACAAGGTCGCGCACTCGCGAGAGCAACTCGCCTTCGCCGTCGTCGAGGTGCTCGGCGACCATCGCGCCGTGCAGATCGAGGTACACGCCGTCGACCGGCCCCGCTGCAGCGAGGCGTGCTAGCATGTCGCCGACGATGCGCTCGTAGGCGTCGCGCGTCACTTGCGCCGATGGCGAAGCGGCGCCCCACACGAGTCCGATCGTTTTGTGGCCGAGGGCGTGCAGCGCGGCGATCGCGCCGGCGGCGGGGATATTGGCATCGGCAACGCGCGGCGCAATATCCGCACCATAGGTCAGCGGCGGCCAGCCGCCGCCTTGCTCGAATGCGGCATAGTCCGCCTTCGACGGCGCAAATGTGTTGGTCTCGTGCTGGAAACCGCCTACCGCGATGACGCTCACCGTTCCTCCCGGGCAGCGCCGCCCGCTGCCGGGCGAGATTAGCCGGATTCGCCAGTGCGCGCAAACCGCCCCGGCGCCGCTTTAGGAGATGTCGATGACTGAGGCCATCTGGCGCTGGAGCGCGACACGCGTCGCGGCGGCCATCCGCAGCCGCGAGATTTCGGCGCGCGAAGCTGTCGACGCGTCGCTGTCGCGCATGTCGTCGGTCAACGGCAAGCTCAATGCGGTCACCGTCGATCTGTCCGATGCGGCCCGCGCCGCGGCGGACCGCGCCGATCGCGCAGTCGCTGCGTCGGACAAGCCGCTCGGACCGCTGCACGGCGTTCCGGTGACGATCAAGGAAAACGTCGACCAGGAAGGATGCGCAACGACCAACGGCGTCGTTGCCTTTCGCGACGTGATCGCGCCAGCCGACTGCCCGGCGGTCGCCAATCTCAAGAGCGCGGGCGCGATCATCATCGGAAGGACCAATACGCCGGCCTTCAGCTTTCGCATCGACACCGTCAACGACTTGCGGGGCCGCACCTACAATCCGTGGTCGAAGACGCACACGCCGGGCGGCTCGTCGGGCGGCGCCGCGTCCTCGGTTGCCGCCGGCATCACGCCGCTGGCGCACGGCACCGACATCGCCGGCTCGATCCGCTTTCCCGCCTACGCCTGCGGCATCGCCGGCATCCGGCCTTCGTTCGGTCGCGTTCCGTCGTACAACCCGACGCAGGCGGCGGAGCGCTCGCTGTCGTCGCAGCTGATGTCGGTGCAGGGACCGCTGGCGAGGACGGTCGCCGACTTGCGCGTCGGACTTGCCGCGATGGCCGCGCGCGATCCGCGCGATCCCTGGTGGGTGCCGGCGCCTCTGGCCGGACCGGCGCTGCCGCAGCCGATGCGTGTCGCCGTCGTGACCGCTGCCGACGACCTCGCCGGATCGAAGCTTCATCCGCATGTTTCCGCTGCGATCGCAAACGCAGCGCGCTGGCTTGCCGATGCCGGTTACGAAATCGTAGACCAGCGCACGCCGGGCTTCACTCGTGCCCAGGAGTTGTGGTTCGAGATGCAATTGCCTGAGTTTCGCGAGTACATGCTGCCGCCGATCGAAAAGGAAGGGGACCAGGGCATCCGGACGGCGGTGCGTTTTATGCTGGAGAACCTGCCGTCGCGTGACGCGCTGCCGTACATGAACGCGCTGGCCGAGCGCGCGCGCCTGGTGCGGGAGTGGACGGCCTTCCTCGATCGCGTGCCGCTGGTGCTGGCGCCGGTTTCGTCGGTGCCGGTGTACGAGCAGGGGTTCGACGTCGAAAGCGCGGCGCGCACCGCGGCGGTTTGGCGCGAGTGCGCGACCTTGATGGCGATACCGGTGCTCGGATTTCCGGCGGCGGTCGTGCCGACCGGCATTGCGGACGGCTTGCCGACCGCCGTGCAGCTGATAGCGCCGCGCTTTCGCGAAGACTGGTGCCTCGACGCGGCGGCCGCGATCGAGGCGCGCGCCGGCGTGCTAACGCCGGTCGATCCCCAATGGTGAACAAGCGCCTCGACGTATGCGATGCGGTGGCGCGTTGCGGCGCGCACGCTGTCTGCCCTCGTCACGCCAAGGCGGCCATTGCCATGCCGGCCACGCTTCGGCTATCGTGCACGTTCGGCGCCTCGCGGCGGCGACAGCTTCGCAGACAGGAGAACTCGATGCCCATTTCCCGCTGGCTCAAGACGATGGCGCTCGCGGCGGTTGCCGGATTCGCCGCGTTGTCGGGAACCCCGAACGCCGCGGCCCAGGGCACGGTGCGCGCCGTCATGCATTCGGACCTGAAGATCCTCGATCCGATCTGGACGACGGCCTACATCCAGCGCAACTACGGTTACATGGTCTACGACACGCTGTTCGCCACCGACGCAGACGGCCAGGTGAAGCCGCAGATGATCGAGCACTACGAGGTCAGCCCAGACCAACTGACCTACACGATGACCTTGCGCGACGGCCTGTTGTGGCACGACGGCAAGCCGGTGACCGCCGAGGACTGCGTCGCCTCGATAAAGCGCTGGGGCGCGAAGGACACGATGGGGCAGAAGTTGATGACCTTCGTCAAGGACATGCCGGTCGTCGACGCCAGGACGTTCCGGATCGTTCTGTCTTCGCCGACCGGGCTGGTGCTCGCGGGCCTGGGCAAGCCATCGTCGAACACGCCGTTCATGATGCCCAAGCGCGTCGCCGAAACCAGTCCGAGCGAGCAGATTTCGGATACGACCGGGAGCGGCCCGTTCGTATTCAAGCGCGACGAGTGGAAGCCCGGCGACAAGGCGGTGTTCGTCAAGTTCGACAAGTACAAGCCGCGCGCCGAACCGCCTTCGGGCCTGGCCGGCGGCAAAGTGGTCAAGGTCGACCGCGTCGAATGGAAAGTCGTCGCCGACCAGCAGACTGCGATGAACGCGCTATTTGCCGGCGAGGTCGACTACATCGAGCAGCCGCAGCACGACCTGCTTCCGCTGATGAAGGCGGACAAGAACGTCAAGCTCGTCGACGTCAATCCGCTGGGCAACCAGTACGCGCTGCGGTTCAACTCGACGTTCAAACCGTTCGACAACCCGAAGATCCGGCAGGCGGCGCTCTATGCGCTCAATCAGGAGGATTTCCTGAAGGCGACGATCGGCGACCCGCAGTATTACAAGGTGTGCAAGGCGATGTTCGTTTGCGGCGCGCCGCTGGCGTCGACCAAGGGCATGGATGGATTGCTGGAGTCCAACTTCGCCAAGTCAAAAGCGCTGCTGAAGGAAGCCGGCTACGACGAAACGCCGGTGGTGCTGTTGCATTCGACCGACCTGCAGGTGCTGACCAACCTCGCGCCGGTGGCCAAATCGCTGCTGGAAAAGGGCGGATTCAAGGTCGACATGCAGTCGATGGACTGGCAGTCGGTCGTGGCGCGGCGCGCGAAAAAGGATCCGCCGGCGCAAGGCGGCTGGAACGCGATGCTCACGTCGTGGGTTTCCGCCGACATCCTGAATCCGGTGTCGACGGCGTTCCTAAACGCCAGTTGTGACAAGGCGCCGTTCGGCTGGCCGTGCGACGCCGAGCTGGAGCGCCTGCGCGACCAGTTCGCGCGCGAAACCGACCCCGTGAAGCAGAAGGCGATCGCGGAAGCGGTGCAAGTGCGCTGGACGCAGTCTCCAACGCATGTCTTTCTCGGCCAGTGGTACCAGCCGTCGGCCGTGCGCAAGAACCTCGACGGTATCATCGTCGCGCCGGTTCCGGTGTTCTGGAACATGACCAAGTCCGGCGCGTAAGCGTCGCCTCCCCGCAACGACGGGGCGGCATCCGGCGCGCTGGCGACTAGCCCATGTTCGCCTACATCGGACGACGCCTGCTCGCGACGATTCCGGTGATGACTGTCGTCGCGGTGTTCGTCTTCATGATGCTGCGGCTGGCCTCCGGCGATCCGGCGGCGATCATCGCCGGCAACGCGGCGACCGCGCAGGACATCGTCGACATCCGGCAAAAGCTCGGGCTCGATCGGCCTATCGTGACGCAATTCTTCATCTGGCTCGGCCATGTGCTGACCGGCGATTTCGGCGAATCGTTCTTCTACAAGAAACAGGTCGCGGAGATCATCGCCGATCGCGCCGGTCCGACCCTGGCGCTGGCCGCATGCACGCTCGTCATTTCGGTGCTTGTCGCCGTTCCGCTGGGCGTCGTCGCGGCATACCGCCGAGGTACATGGCTCGACCGCGTCGTCATGGGCTTTTCGGTGCTCGGCTTTTCGGTGCCGGTATTCGTCATCGGCTACGCGCTGATCTACCTGTTTGCCATCAAGCTCAACTGGCTGCCGGTGCAGGGCTACCAGCCGCTGGCCGAGGGCATAGGCGGCTTTTTCGCGCGACTGATCCTGCCCAGCGTCACCTTGTCGGTCATCTATATCGCGCTGATCGCGCGCATTACGCGCACCAGCGTGCTCGAAGTGCTGGGGGAGGACTACATCCGGACGGCGCGGGCGAAGGGCCTGTCCAGCCGCGTCGTGCTGATGCGGCACGCGCTCCGCAATGCGGCAGTGCCCATCGTCACCGTGATCGGCATCGGCGTTGCGCTGTTGATCGGCGGCGTCGTCGTGACCGAGAGCGTGTTCAGCATCCCCGGGCTCGGGCGATTGACGGTCGATGCGGTTCTGGCCCGCGACTATCCGACCGTGCAGGCGGTCATTCTGCTGTTCTCGCTCGCCTATGTCCTGATCAATCTGCTGGTCGACGTCGCCTACACGCTGCTCGATCCTCGCATCCGCTACTAGCGCTCAATGGATACGCTCACCGATTCGGCGACGGTAGCCGTCGTCGCGCCGCCGCTTCTTGCGGGCGCCGCCGGCCGGCGCCTGCTGCGCAATCCAGCGGTCATCATCGGCGCAGCAATTCTCGCCGTCATCCTGCTGCTCGGTCTCGCCGCGCCATGGCTTGGCACGGTCGACCCCGTCGCGATCAATCCTTCGGTGCGGAACAAATTACCCGGCTTCGAGGAGACCGTGCGCAACGACGATGGCGGCACAACGACGGTCGTGCACCGGATGGGCACCGACACCCTGGGCCGCGACGTCTACAGCCGGACGCTCTATGGCGCGCGGGTGTCGATGCTGGTCGGCGTCGCGGTTGCGACGATCAGCGTCGCCCTCGGCCTGAGCATCGGGCTGCTCGCCGGTTACGTGCGCTGGCTCGACGGCCCGGTGATGAGGCTGATGGACGGACTGATGGCGATTCCGGCCATCCTGCTGGCAATCGCGCTGGTGTCGTTGTGGACGGCGGGAGTCGCGGCGGTGATCGTCGCCATCGTCATCCCCGAGATACCACGAGTCGTGCGGCTGGTCCGCGCCATCGTGCTGTCGGTGCGCGAGGAGCCCTATGTCGAGGCCGCGATCTCGGTCGGGACGCCGACCCTGCCGCTGGTGATCCGCCACATCCTGCCGAACACGCTGCCGCCGCTGATCGTGCAGGCCACGTACATCGTCGCCTCGGCGATTCTGGTCGAGGCGATCCTGTCGTTCCTGGGCGTCGGGATTCCGCCTGAAACGCCGACCTGGGGCAACATCATGGCCGAGGGCCGGGCGTTGTTTCGCATCTTTCCACACAACATCCTCTATCCGGGCATCTTTCTCGCGCTGACCGTGCTTGCGGTCAACATGCTCGGCGATGGATTGCGCGACACGCTCGATCCGCGCATGAAGCTGCGGCACGGATAAGCATGGCGCTGCTCGAAGTCGACCGTCTGTCCGTCGCGCTGCCGGCCGGCGCAGAACGCTCGCACGCGGTCGATGGGGTGAGCTTCGACGTCGCAGCCGGCGAGATCGTCTGCCTGGTCGGCGAATCGGGCTCGGGGAAAACGGTGATCGCGCAGTCGGTGATGGGATTGCTTCCGCCCGAGCTCCGGCCGAGCGGCGGAAGCATGCTGCTCGACGGAGAAAATCTGCTTGCCGCCGGCGAAACGAGGTTGCGCGAGCTCCGCTGCACCCGGATGTCGATGATCTTCCAGGAACCGATGACGGCGCTCAATCCGGTGATGCGTTGCGGCGAGCAGATCGACGAGGTCCTTGCGACGCATACGCCGATGGACGCGGCCGAGCGGCGAGCGCGCGTGGCGGCGATCATCCGCGACGTCCATCTGCCCGACGCCGAGCGGATGATAGCCTCGTATCCGCATCAACTATCCGGCGGTCAGCGCCAGCGCATCATGATAGCGATGGCGCTGGTGCTCAATCCCAAGCTTCTGATCGCCGACGAGCCGACGACTGCGCTGGATGTCACGACGCAGGCGCAGATCCTCGCGCTGATCCGGGAAATGCAGCGCATGCATGGCACCGGCGTGCTGTTCATCACGCATGATTTCGGCGTCGTCGCGGAAATCGCCGATCGAGTCGCGGTGCTGAGGCGAGGCGAGCTGGTCGAGTTCGCGCCGGTCGACGAGCTGCTCGCGCATCCGCAGCACGAATACACGCGCATGCTGATCGCGGCCGTTCCCGGCGTCGCGCCGCCGTCACGCGAAACTCGGATCGGCCCCACTGTCCTGGCGACCGAGGGGCTTTCCAAGACCTACGCGCGAGGCGGATGGCTGAAGCGCCGGCGCGACGATGTCGCCGCCGCCGTCGACGTGACGCTCGAGATCCGGCGCGGTGAGACTCTGGGCATCGTCGGAGAGTCGGGTTCGGGCAAATCTACGGTCGCGCGCTGCATCGCTCGGCTGATCGAGCCGTCAGCCGGGCGCATCGTCCTCGACGGAGAGGACATCGCACGGCTCGATGGCGACGCGCTTCGCCCGCGGCGCCGCCGCGTCCAGATCGTGTTCCAGGATCCTTACCGATCGCTCAATCCGCGCCGCACCGTCGGCGACGCGATCGTCGAGGGGCCGATGAACTACGGCGCGACGCGCGCCGATGCGCTGAAGACCGCGACCGAGCTGCTGGCCCTGGTCCGGCTCGACGCGCGTGCGCTCGATCGCTATCCGCACCAGTTCTCGGGCGGACAGCGCCAGCGCATCTGCATTGCACGCGCGCTGGCGATCGGGCCCGACCTCTTGATCGCCGACGAAGCGGTCTCCGCCCTCGACGTCTCGGTGCAGGCGCAAGTGCTGGCGCTGCTCGACGAGATCAGGCTGCGACTCGATCTCGCGATGCTGTTCATCACCCACGATCTGCGCGTCGCGGCGCGGGTCTGCGATCGGGTCGCGGTGATGCAGCAGGGGCGCATCGTCGAGCAAGGGCCCGTCGGAGAAGTCTTCGGCGCGCCGCGGCACGAGTACACGAAGGCGCTGTTCGCCGCCGTCCCCGGCAGGCGCTGGTCCTTCGCCAGCGACGCTGCACGAGTTGCCTAGCGGCGCTTGTCCACGTCGTAATACTTCCACTGATTGCGCAGGAACGGATTCTGCTTGTAACCCCTGAGCCACGGCTGCGCCAGCACGCTGACGTAGACGTTCAGATCCATCATCCACGGCGCGTAGTTCAGCACCGCCTCGCTCATCGAGCGGAAGAGCGCCGTTCGCGCCGGCCCATCCGGAAGATTGAGCGACGCCTCGTAGGCGCGATCGTAGGCGGGCAAGCGAAAGCGCGCATCGTTCGACGTGCCGATGTTCTTGCTGTACAGCGGGCTCGCGAACGCCTGGCCGTCCGGCGCATTCGATATCCACGACAGCCCCCACATCTGCAGCTGGCCGGCTTCCGACATCTTGTTGAGTTCCGGCCACTTCTGCGTGAAAAACACGATGCGAATCCCGATCGCGTCCATGCATTTTTTCCACAGCTCGTTGTCGACGCGGTCGATCGCCGACGGCGTGTTGGCCTTGGTGATTTGCAACGGCTTGCCATCGGGCGTCTCGCGATAACCATCGCCGTCGCGGTCCTTGTAGCCGAACTTGTCGAGCAGCGCGCGGGCGGCGGCCGGATCATACAGGTCATTGGCGCGCAGCGTCGGATCGTGACCGGCGAGCCCCGGAGGGACGAGCTGCGACGCAGGCTCCGCCTGGCCATGGCGCAAGACGTCGATTTCAGCCCTGCGGTCGTAGCCCATGACCATTGCGCGGCGCAGTGCGATCTTCTCCGGCGTATATCCGCCAACGACCGGATCGTCCATATTGAAAAAGACAAAACTGAGCGAAGGCTGGGTCTGGCGATGCAGCTTGACAGCGCGGCGGGTGTAATCGGCGCGCAGCTGATTCTTGTCGAGGACATTGCCGGCCAGGGCCCGCGGCAATTCCAGGTAGTCGAGCTGGCCGCTGTCGAACGCGAGCAGGCGCGGCTGGTCCTCCTCGATGACGCTGACTTCGATGCGGCCAACGATCGGCAGTTTCTTTCCGGCGTTGTCCTTGGCGATCGCCGTGTCGCCCGGCTCGCTGCCTTCGCCCGGCGCCGGGTAGGTCTGCTCCCGAAAATCGGGGTTTGCTTCGAGCACGATCTTCTGCCCGCGCACCCACTCCTTCAGCCGGTACGGACCGGTGCCGACCGGGTGCTCCATCACACGGTTCGACGCATCGGCGTGCGCCGCGACGACTTCGCGCGCGACAGCGGACAGCGCGGTGTCGGCGAGCCAATACGCGAACGTGTAGTTGGGGTCCTTGAAGCGCACCCGCAGCGTGTAGCGGTCGACCGTCTGCAGGCCCTCTATCCTGGCGTCGTAATCGAAGCGGCCGGTCTTGCGCGCGAGCGCAAGCGCCTCGTCGAGCCCGAGCAGGCGATGATCGAAAACATACAGCCAGTACGAGCGTATCTTCGGATCGAAAATCCGCTTGATCGTGTAGACGTAGTCCTCGGCGGTCAGCTCGCGCCGCTTGCCCTTGAACGCGGGGTCGGAGGCGAAATAGATGCCGGGCTTCACCTTGACGGTATAGGTCCGGCCTCCGTCGCTGATCTGCGGCATGCCGTCGGCGGTGTTCGGGACCATGCGCACCGGGCGTGCGAAATAATCGTAGGTGTACAGCGACTCGAAGATCGCCCGGCAGATGTCGAACGAATAGGAATCGCTGATCGCCTGCGGATCGAAGCCCGACTCGGCGACCGACTGGGAGACGTGCAGGGTCTTGGACATGTCCGCCGCAGATGCCAGCGCCATCGGCAGCGCGCAGGCAATCGCGATCATGAAGGCCGGCGCGGCATGCCGTGCTGACGCCGCAATTGGCGGACGCGGAGAGCGATGGCTGGACGTATTGAACGCCGACATCGCGCGTCAGATCTTGCCGAGTGCGCGGCGCAACCGCGCGACGCCGTCGGCGAGCCGATCGTTGTCCGCCGCGAAACACCAGCGCACGAAGCCCTCGCCCTCGGGACCGAAGGCGCTGCCCGGTGCCAGCCCCAGACGGACCTCGCGCACCAGCCGTTTGCAGAATTCGAGGCTGTCGGTGACGCCGGCGACGCGAAAAAAGACGTACATCGCCCCGGTTGGCGCCGCGGCACTGACGCCGGGAATCGCGTTCAGCTCGGTAACCAGGAAATCGCGCGCGGTCCGGTAGCGCTCCAGCGTATGCGCGATCGTCGCTTCGCCGTCGTTGATCGCGACGACGGCGGCGCGCTGCACGAACGTCGGCGAGCACGAGGTGTTGTATTCGATCAGCTTGCCCAGGTCGGGCAACAGCGTGCCCGGCGCTACGATCCAGCCGAGCCGCCAACCGGTCATAAGCCAGGCCTTGGAGAAGCTGTTGGTGCTGACGATGCGGTCGCCGGGGCTGCTCAAGTCGAGGAACGAAGGGGCGCAGGCCCGCGCGGCCGGCGCGTCGTAATACAACCGCTCGTAGACGTCGTCGGCGACGATCCAGATGCCGAGCTTGCGGCAATGCTCGAGTATCGCCGCCTGCCCGGCGCGATCGATCGTCCAGCCGGTCGGATTGTTCGGCGAATTGATCAGCACCGCGCGTGTGCCCGGCGTCAGCGCGTCGAGCAGCCGGTCCACGTCGAGCGTCCAGCCGGTGGCGCCGAACGACAGCGCGACTCTGACGACTTCGGCGCCGAGGATCTTCGGGATCTCGGTCAGGTTCGGCCACAGCGGCGTAACGCAGACAACGCGGTCGCCCGGATCGATCAGCGCCTCGACCGACAGCATCAGCGCCGACATGCCCGAGGCCGTCACGGCGACGTTGGCGAGGGCGACGCTGCCGTGCCAGCGCGACACGTACGCGGCGATGGCTTCGCGCAGCTCGGGAATCCCAAAGTTCTGCGTGTAGAACGTCTCGCCGGCGTGCAGCGAGGCGACCGCCGCATCTCGAATGTACGCCGGCGTTACCTGGTCGGGTTCGCCGAACCAGAACGGCAGGATGTCGGCGTCTCCCATGCCGACGTTGGCGACTTCACGGATCTGCGACGCGACGAGCGAGCGAACGGTATCGCGGGCTTGAAGGTCGACGTTGCGGGGATCGGCGGTCATTGCAAGCGTGCGCGCCGCAAACGAGGCGTCTGCGCAGCGCCTTTATACTTTGCACCCGCGCGGATGGCAAATGAGCGCAAATGAGCGGCCAATGAGTGTGGCAAATGACTGGCCGTGCGTGGTGAGCGTCAGGTGACGGCAAGCGAGGCGAGCGCGTGCGCGCTGGTATACTCGCCGCCGTCGCCATCGCTTGGAATCGCATGAGCTACCTCGGCAGCGCCATCGCCATACTCGTCTGCGGGGGCTTGGGAACCGCGATCGCGTGGCTGGTCGTGTCGCCGCTGGGCCTCGACGGCGTCGCCGCCGGCCTGACGACAGCGTTCGCCGCGATGATCGCCGCAACGCTGTTGTTCGCGTGCGGGGTCGCGCTGGGCCGGGCGCTACAGCTTTTCAAGTAGCCCGTCGCCGACCGGGGAAGACTCGGCCGGTTTCGCGCCCGCCGCGCCGCATTCCGGCGTCCGGTGCGGCCGCGCCGACCGAAAGGTCCTCCCCGCTCGGCGAGCGATTTCCTTCAGCAATCCGTTTAGCGCGATGCGGCAGCGATCAGCGCCGGCGCGATGTACTCGCCGGCGCCGGCAAAACTATCGTCGGGCCGCGCGCGCGTCATCACCAGGACCGCCAATGCGAGCAATATGCTGAACAACACGCCGATGGCGACGGCCTCGGCGGCCAGCGCCGCCAGATCGCGCCATACGCGCGGTGCGATCGCTTTCGCGCCATGTCTTGTCTGCATCTTCTCTCCTTTGCGCCCGGCTTGGAGTTTCCGCGGCAATGTCATTGAAGTACTGCGCAACGGCAAGGACGGGCCGGGCGGATGGCGTACCGGCGATCAATCATGGCGAACCGAGGGCAGGCGGCAGCGCGGCGTCTCGGCGTCGCGGCGCTGCGGTATAGTCGAATCGCCATGAGCCGCCGCATCGCCATCGTCGAGGATGAGCCCGCTATCCGCGCCAACTACGCCGACGCACTGAAAAAGCAGGGCTACGAGATCGCGACCTACGCCAACCGCAGCGACGCTCTCGGGGCGCTGCGCACTCGGCTGCCCGACCTTGCGCTGATCGACATCGGCCTGGGCGACGAAATCGACGGCGGCTTCGCGCTGTGCCGTGAGTTGCGCGCGCTATCGGAATCGCTGCCGATCATTTTCCTGTCGGCGCGCGATTCCGACTTCGACGTCGTCGCCGGCCTGCGGCTTGGCGCCGACGACTACCTGACCAAGGACGTGAGCCTGCCGCATCTGTCGGCGCGGATCGCCGCGCTTTTCCGGCGCAGCGACCTGCTCGCCGCGCCGCATGCGGTCGAGGAGGTGATCGAGCGCGGCCCGCTCAAGCTCGACCTCAAGCGCTTGACCGCCTACTGGGCCGGTAGCAGGGTCGACCTGACGCTGACCGAATTCTGGATGGTGCATACGCTGGCGAAGCATCCGGGCCACGTCAAGGACCGCGACAGCCTGATGCGCGACGCCAGCATCGTCGTCGACGACAGCACTATCACCTCGCACGTCAAGCGCATCCGGCGCAAGTTCGCCGCGCTCGATCCCAAGTTCGATTGCATCGCGACGGTCTACGGCATGGGCTATCGCTGGAACGCGGCCGAGCAATGAGCCGCTTTCGCATCGCGCTGGGCATCCGTGCGCAACTGTTGCTGGTGCTCATGGTGTTCCTGACGATACCGTGGCTCGGTTACGAGTACGTGCGCGAGCTCGAGCGCTTCCTCCGCGATGCGCAGCAGAAGACGCTAGCCGGAACCGCTCAGGCGGTGGCGACGGCGCTGCACGACCGGCCGCGCTTGTTCGAGACGTCAAACGCCGCTGGCGAGTCGCTGGCGGCGCAGCGCGCACTCGACGGTGCGCCGGAGGCCGAAGCTGCGCCGCAGCTTTTGCGCGCGTCCGGCCCCGCGGCCACGCCGTCGGCCGAAATCGGGCAGATCATCCAGGGCTTGTCGCGGACGAGCGCGCGGATCTGGGTGATCGATCGCCAGCTCGACGTACTGGCAAGGGCGGGGAGCCTCAAGCGGCCGCCGCTGCCGGAGACCGACGCGCCGGACTCGGCGATTCCACGCGTGTGGCGGTGGATCGAGCGCGAGACGCTGCATCCGTTGTACACGCTGATCCTGAGCCAGCCGACCGACGATTTCGTCGACGAGCTCGCGGCGCACGTCGCGATGCCCGCGCGTGAGGTCGACGGCGCGCTGTCGGGTATCCTGACCGTCGACCGGCGGCTGACCGGCGACGGCAAGGCAGTGGTCGTCTCGGCCGCGCACCCGATCTGGGTCGGCGATCAGGTCAAGGGCGCTGTGATCGTAGAGGAAACGACCAACGCGGTGCTGGCCGAGCGTAACCGCGCGTTCGAGCGCCTGTTCAATATCGTGCTGGCCGCGCTGCTCATCGGATCGGTCGCGCTAACCCTGTACGCGTCGCGCTTGACCGCGCGCATCCGGCGGCTGCGCGACGAAGCGGAGGCCGCGATCGACCTGCAGGGCAGGATCCGCGGCACCGTCTCGCCTTCCGCGGCGGGCGATGAAATCGGCGATCTGTCGCGAAGCTTTTCGAGCGTCGTCACGCGGCTGTCGCAATACGCGAGTTATCAGCAGAACATGGCGAGCAGGTTGTCGCACGAATTGCGCACGCCGGTCGCGGTAGTCCGCTCGTCGTTGGACAATCTGCGCGCGGCGGCGCTGCCGGACGACGCGCGCGTCTACATGGAGCGCGCGCAACAGGGTCTGACGCGGCTGACCCATATCCTGACGCGGATGACAGAGGCGACGCGGCTCGAGGAAAGCCTGGGCGACGCGCAGCACGAGCGCTTCGACTTGGCTTCAGTGGTCGCAGGGTGCGTCGATGGCTATCGCGCCGCGTACGCCGGCCACGCGTTCGTGCTCAAGCTCCCGCCCGGTCCGCTGCCGGTCGACGGGGCGCCCGACCTGATCGCCCAGCTGCTCGACAAGCTGGTCGCCAACGCGGTCGAGTTCGGCATCCCGGGAACGCCTGTCGTCGTCGCGCTCGAGCGGGACGACGACAGCGTCAGCCTTCGCGTGGAGAACGAGGGTACGCCGCTTCCGGCCGGCATGCACGAGCGCTTGTTCGACTCGATGGTGTCGATCCGCGGCGAGCAGAAAAGCGAAGAGCCTCATCTCGGGCTGGGGCTTTATATCGTTCGCCTGATTGCCGGATTTCACCGCGGCCGGGTCAGCGCGGCCGATCGTGACCGCGGCGACGGCGTCGTCATCAGCGTAAACCTGCCGCTGGCCGCATAGCGCTCGCGACGCCGGCATCAGCGCGTTCTGCCGTCTCGTACATCGGCGATAATGGCGCTTTTTCTTCGCCCGCCGGACTCTCATGCCTGCCAACCTGCTGCAACATCCGGCGCTCGTCGCTGCTTTGCTGCTGGCCGCGTCGAACCTCTTCATGACCTTCGCCTGGTATGCGCACCTGCGCAACATGCAGGGCCGCGCCTGGTGGGTCGCCGCGCTGGCGAGCTGGGGCATCGCGCTATTCGAATACCTGCTGCAGGTGCCGGCCAACCGGATCGGATACACGGTGCTATCGCTGGGGCAGCTCAAGATCATGCAGGAAGTCATCACGCTGACGATCTTTGTTCCGTTTGCCTTCCTGTACATGGATCAGCCGCTCAAGCTCGACTACGTCTGGGCGGCGATGTGCATGGTGGGCGCGGTCTACTTCATGTTCCGCGCATGACGGCGCTGCGCGACCTGCTGGCGAGCGCCGCACGGAACGCGGCCGCCGGCAGAGTCGATGATGCGCTAGCCAATTATCGCGGCGCGCTCAGGCGCTCGCCTGCGCTGGCCGAGGTCCATTACAACGTCGGCGTCCTGCTGGCGCGCAAGGGCGAGCTCGCCGGCGCCGAAAAAAGCTTCGACCAAGCGCTGCAACTCAAGCCCTCGTGGGCGCAGGCCTATCTCGCGCTCGGACATCTTTATTTCCGGCAGGCGCGATACGCCGACGCCGAGCGCTCGTTCGGCCGCGCGGCCACGCATGCGCCCGAATCCGTCGAGGCCCTGTTCAACCTGGCGACCTCGCGCGACCGGCAGCGGCGCTGGGGCGACGCGTTGCCGCCACTCAAGGCAGCGCGCGGACTCGCACCGGACAACGAGGACATCTGGTTCGCACTGCGCGGACATCTGCTGCTGTTCCAGCGCGAAGAGGAAGCCTTCGACGATTTTCGCCGCTTCGAGGCGAACGCGGCGCTGTCGGCCCGCATCGTCGCCGCCGGGTTGCTGTCGGCCCGAATCGCTCCCGGAATCGATTACGAGGACAAGTATCTGCCGCTCGCGCTCGATTGGCCGTACCAGCCGGGCGACGCGGCGTATGCAGCCGTCGCGGTGGCGCAAGCGCAGTATTTCGACGTTACGCGTGAGCAACTGTTGCGCGTCTACCAGGCGCACGATCGCGTCCGCCAGGCCGAGCGCGGATCGATCGCCGATTTTGCCGCGCCGCTGCTTCCCGCGGGCGCTGCCGGACGGCGGGTTCGCATCGGCTACCTGTCGGCCGATTTGCGCTCGCACGTCATGGGTCGATTGATGCTCGAGGTCGTGCGACGGCACGATACCGAGCGATTCTCCGTGCATGGCTATTCGCTGGCAGTGCGCGAGATCGAGGACGAGGTGACCGGGCAATTCCGCGCCTGCTGCGCCGGCTTCCGCCGGCTCGACGACGTCGACGATGCGAGCGCCGCGAGGCTGATCGCCGACGATGGCATCGACATCCTGGTCGACCTGATGGGGCATTCGGGGTCGTCGCGCCCGGCGATACTGCTGTACAAGCCGGCGCCGGTGATCATCACGCATCTGGGCAATCACGGCGCGGTCGGCATGCGCCAGGTCGACTTCAAGCTGACCGATGCCCATGCTGACTTGCCCGACGCGCACCGATACCAGATCGAGGCGCCGCTTGCGCTCGACGGCTGCGTGCTGCCGTTCCGCCGCGTCGCCGCCGCACCCGAAGCGCCGGTGACGCGCGCCGGCCTGGGCCTGCGCGAGGAAGCGATCGTATTCGGTGTCTTTGTCAGTCTGCTGAAGCTCTCGCCGCGCTGCCTTGGCCTGTGGAAGCGGATTCTCGACGCGGTCCCGCACGGCGTGCTGGCCTTTTCGCCGACAAGGATAGAACAGCAGGCTCTCTACCGGCGGCGGCTGGAAAGCTTCGGCATCGCAGCCGAGCGCATCGTATTTCTTCCCTGGGCGCAGGACGATGCGATCGATCGCGCGCGTTACCGCCTGATCGACGTCGTCCTCGACACGCTTCCCTACACCGGCGGCGACACGACCGCGGCCGCGATCGACATGGGCGTCCCGGTCGTCACCCGCGTCGGCAAGCGGCAGGCGGAGCGGATGACGTACAGCCTGCTCGCCCATCTCGGCGTCACCGCGACGATCGCGGACAACGATGACGATTATGTGGCGATCGCCGTCCGACTCGCGCACGACCGTCCATGGCGTGATGCGGTCGCAGCGGAAATACTCGCGGCGCTGCCGATCTCGGGTCTTGCCGATGCCGACCGTTATACGCGCAGCCTCGAAAGCGCGTACGAGCGCGCGTTGGCGCTCAAGGCGCGCCAGCCCGACTGAAAGCGAAACGCATGCATCTGCACATCCTCGGCATCTGCGGGACGTTCATGGGCGGGATCGCCGCGATCGCGCGGCAGAGCGGCCACACGGTCACCGGTTGCGACGCCAACGTCTATCCGCCGATGAGCACGCAGCTTGCGAGCCTCGGCATCGCACTGACCGAGGGCTACGACGCGGCGCAGCTCGATACGGTCGCCGTCGACGCCGACGTGTTCGTCATCGGCAATGCGATCTCCCGCGGCAACCCGCTGCTCGAGGCAATACTGGATACCAACCGGCGCTATATTTCGGGGCCGCAATGGCTCGCCGAAAACGTGCTGCTGGACAAATGGGTGCTGGCGGTGACGGGAACACACGGCAAGACGACGACCAGCGCGATGCTCGCCTGGATACTCGACCGGGCGGGTCTGCAGCCGGGCTTCCTGATTGGCGGCGTCGCGACCGACCTCGGCGTCTCGGCCCGCCGCTCGGACAGCGCGTTTTTCGTCATCGAGGGCGACGAATACGATACTGCGTTCTGCGACAAACGCTCGAAGTTCGTCCACTACCGGCCGCGCACCGCGATACTGAACAATCTCGAGTATGACCACGCCGACATTTTTCCCGATCTCGCGGCGATCGAGACGCAATTCCATCATCTGGTGCGGACGATCCCGCACGC